>Ga0209716_1000288_pt1 | contig 51996 bp, 46 predicted proteins | sample COGITO_mtgs_1205_FD_184811 | JGI IMG/M metagenome (GOLD analysis project Ga0209716, IMG submission 184811) | Pelagic marine microbial communities from North Sea - COGITO_mtgs_120531 (SPAdes) (version 2) | ecosystem: Environmental > Aquatic > Marine > Epipelagic ...
AAATAAAAAATTACGTTTTAGGTGACTGGGTAGCAGGTGAAGGAAATGAAATTAACCATTATCATTCTATTACTGGAGAGCAAGTAAGTTCGACATCCAGCAAAGGGATAGATTTCAGTGCAGTTTTGGAATATGGCAGAAAGAATGGAAGTGTTGCTTTAAGAAAAATGACTTTTCAACAAAGAGGAGAAATGCTAAAATCTTTAGCCCTTTACTTACACAAACGTAAAGATATTTTTTACGAATTAAGCAAGGCAACCGGAGCTACTAAAATAGATTCTTGGGTAGATATAGAAGGGGGTATAGGTAATTTATTTGCCAACGCCTCATTAAGAAGACAATTTCCTGATTTACCCTATTATGTAGATGGACAAATGGCCAATCTTTCGAAAAGTGGTTCTTTTATTGGCCACCATATTATGGTTCCAAAAAGAGGAGTTGCTGTACATATCAATGCTTTTAATTTTCCTATTTGGGGAATGTTGGAGAAAATTGCTGTCAATTTGATGGCTGGTGTCGCTGCAGTTGTAAAACCATCTGAATATACTTCATACTTAACTGAAAGTATGGTAAAAGAAATTATCAATTCTAAAATTTTACCTGAAGGAAGTCTACAACTAATTCCAGGATTGGGTAGAGGATTATTAGACTTTATAGACCATAGAGATGTTGTTACCTTTACTGGATCTGCTAAAACTGGGAAATTATTAAAATCACATCCAAATATTTTAGAACATTCCGTTCCTTTTAATATGGAAGCTGATTCCCTAAACGCTTGTGTTTTAGGGGAGGACGTGTCTGAAGATTCTGAAGAATACCATCTTTTCATAAAAGAAGTATACAGAGAAATGACTGGAAAAACTGGTCAAAAATGTACAGCAGTAAGAAGAATTTTAGTGCCTGAAAATAAAATTGATGGGGTTCAACAAAAATTAATTGAAAAGCTTGAAAAAACTGTGATCGGTAATCCAGAAAACAAAGAGGTTAGAATGGGTGCCTTAGCATCCAAGATTCAAGTGGAAAGAGTCCGAGAAAACGTTGACATTTTAATGCAATCACAAGATAAAGTTTTTGGAATTCTAGACGATTTTAATGTAGTTGATGCTGACAAAGAAAAAGGGGCATTTTTTGCACCAATATTATTTAGAAATAATCATCCTTTCGAAAAAGATCAAGTCCACAACATAGAAGCATTTGGACCCGTTTCAACTTTAATTCCTTACAAGAATACAGAAGAAGCAGCTGAGCTAGTTGCCTTAGGAAAAGGTTCTCTGGTGACATCATATGTTTCCAATAACGATCAATTAGCGAAAGAGTTTGTCGTAGAAACAGCACATATGAATGGTAGAATCTTAATTCTAAACTCAAGATGCAGTAAAGAAAGTACTGGACATGGATCACCACTACCACTGTTAACACATGGAGGTCCTGGAAGAGCTGGAGGAGGAGAAGAAATGGGTGGTATTAGAGGAATTAAACATTATTTACAACGAACTGCAATTCAGGGACATCCTGAAACAATTACCAAGATTACAGAACAATTTCAAGTAGGTGGAAATCAACCAGAGTCTAGCCCTCATGTTTTTAGGAAGCACTTTGAAGAATTAGAAATTGGAGATACTGTATTTACCCATAAACACACGGTTACAACTGCAGATATCGTTAACTTTGCCAATGTAAGCGGCGATAATTTTTATGCACATATGGACGAAACTTCTTTGGAAGGTACCATATTTGAGGAAAGAGTTGCGCACGGTTATTTTTTGCTTTCAAAAGCAGCTGGTCTTTTTGTAGATCCTGCAAAAGGACCTGTACTATTAAATTACGGGATTGATGAATGTAGGTTTACAAAGCCTGTTTATCCAGGAGCAACAATTGGTGTAAGATTCACAGTAAAAGAAAAAATCGATCAAAAAAAGAAAGATGAAGAAGATATAGCTAAAGGTATCGTAAAATTTTTGGTGGATATATATGATGAAACGAATGAAACTGTTGGAATAGCGACCATTTTAACAATGGTAAGGAAACTAGATCAAACTAAATAAATGAACTTATTAAAAACTATTTTTCTTTTTCTTTTTTTACCGTTATTTCTGATGTCAAATGGTAAGGAAATAACAAGAAGTTCAACGAAAATAGAAATTATTATAAGGCGTATAAAAGCAGCTAAAACCGATACAACTAAAATAAAACTACTACAACAATGGAGCGATCTTGTATTTATTTCAGATCCCGAAAAAGATTTACAGCTACAGCAACAGGTAATTGATATTTGTGAGGAACATCTGAAAAATGAAAAGATTCCTTATCTAAAAAAATGGTTTTCTGAACAAGAATCTATGGCTTTTGACAAAACTGCAACTTCTTATTATTATGAAGGAGATGATAAAAAAGCCTTGAAATTTTATACAGCCAGTAGTAAAATATTAGAAGATTTATCTAACGATCATTTATTGTCAACCGATAATACTTATTTACTTTCCAATACTTGCAACAAAATAGCAAGAATGTATGAGGGAGAAGGAAATTTCAAAAATGCATTAAACTACTATCAGAAATCCATGAGGTTAGAGGGAGAAGTACAAGCTGAGAGAAATAAAGAACAAACACTACAACATGTTAAGGACAGTATTCTACTGGTGAGTAGTGATATTATGCATGAAAAAGAGATCAGTTATCAAAAAGAAATTACTAAGAAAAAAGAGCGAAACTTATTCTATATTACCTGTAGTCTTTTTGTTTTTTTAGGTCTGTTTATTTTAGTTCTCCGATCTTGGAGAAAAACCAAAACACAAAATAAAATAATTGAAAATCAAAAATCAAAATTAGAAGAATCTCATAAAGAAATTACGGACAGTATTAATTATGCAAAAAATATTCAAGACGCATTAATGACTTCTTCAGAATATATTGAAACTGCTCTTCCAAGAAGTTTTGTTTATTTCCTTCCTAAGGATGTGGTTTCTGGAGATTATTATTGGGTCTATAAATTTTCAAAAGATGAAGTATTTTTTACAGTAGCAGATTGCACAGGACATGGGGTACCTGGAGCATTTATGAGTATGATAGGCACCTCTCTTTTAAATGAAAATATCGTGGATTATAAAATTGACGATCCCGCAAAGGTTCTTGGTAATATGAGAAATAAAATAATTGAGTCTTTAAACGATCACGCCTCAAAAACCAATAATAAAGACGGAATGGATATGGCGCTTTGTAAACTGAATTTGAAAACAAGGACCTTAGAATATGCTGGAGCAAACAACCCTTTAGTTCATATTTCTGACGGTAAATTGAGTTATATAAAAGGAAACAGCCAACCAGTTGGTTTATCAGTGATAGACAATAAACCTTTTACCAATCATAAAATAAAATTAAAAAAAGGTGATATGATTTACGTGTATTCTGATGGTTATCAGGATCAATTTGGAGGCCCCAAAGGGAAAAAATATATGGTTAAGAAGTTTAAAACCTTTTTAACTGAAATCAGTAATCTTCCAATTGAAGAGCAAAGAGTTAAGATACAAGAAGAATTCTATGACTGGAAGGCCAAACACGAACAAGTAGATGATATTTGTGTAATGGGTATTAGGGTTTAAAATCTAACTTACTTTTCAAGTAACTTAACCCTTAAATATTAAGATTATTAATCTATAGTTAAATTTATTATTAAGTCCTTTTTTTGAATTTTTAAATTTGGACACCACGATATTCTTACATAGTTTACAAGTATGATTAATTTAATAGGTATTATTTTAAAAATTATATCTTCTACTTTCTACTTGTTATCAGGTATTATTTGGAAAAAGGTTGTAAAGAAAAACATCAATTATCATATAATTTTTTACCGATCAATTTTTAGTATTGCCTCAACTCTATTAGCAATATTAGCTTTTAGCAAAATGGATATATCTGATTATTCTATTCAAGATTTTAGAAATGGAAGTGCATCCGATTGGTTTTTCACCTTAGCACTGTGTTTATTTAGTTTTTTTGGGCTTTACTATTATACTAATGCATTAAAAGTTGGTAGATACAGTTTTGTAACTCCATTTGTATCAACGGCAAGTGTTTTTTCATTTTTGACTGCTCTCTTTTTCTTCGATCAAGAAATTTCACTTTATAATATTTCTTCATTTTGCTTATTAACAGTTGGTGTAATTTACCATCAAAAAGATCAATTGAAAGAATTTAAGTTAAATAAGGAGATATTACTTTCTATTTTTTGTGCTTTTTTTTGGGGAGTATCATTTGTACTTTATTTAATCCCCATTAAAAAATTTGGAGTTCTTAATTTCAGTTTAATCTTAGAAGTTTGTGTATTTTTTAGTGCAATGGGAATTTTAATTTATAAGGAAAAAAAAATTGTTCCTCGCCTACTTTCTAAAAAAAGTATGAAATTATCCGCAATTATTGGACTTTGTGTAACAGTTGGAAATATTACAGCTCATTATGCTTTAGATAATATGGCTATAATTATAAATATTGTAGTAGCTCTTGTCTTTGAAGCAATAATGCTGGTAGTAGGAATTAAAATTTTTAAAGAGCAATTTTTTTACAAAGACTGGGTACTTATTGTAATCATTACTTTAGCAACAACTCTTGTAATTTTCTAATCAAAATAATTTTTTAAAAACTCTTCTTTAAAGAAAGAAAAACCAGTTTTATCAACTAGTTGTAAGTAACCCCTAAGTGCTATACGAGTTTCTTTACCTTCGCCATCTAATTTATGATGATAGTGAAATTTTGAAATAGTATAAAGAATCTTTTGATAGTCATCATTCACGTGAAAATCTGATTCTGAATTGAAATATTTAAAAAGTTCTGGAACTAATTTAAAGTCATTATTTTTCAAATGAACAAGAGACAGTGCAACTAAATTATACCTTTCAATATGAATATGGTCCCAATGCTCATAATCTATTAATTCGTTATAGAAATTATTAAAAATTTGCTCAATTTTTTCTACTTCTTTAATTAAAATAAGTACTGGAATATACTCTTGAAAGAGTTCTAATTTAGAATCTATTTTTTCACTTAGTTTTAAAAAATCATCAAAATTTTGATTGATTTTTTCAGGTGCTAATATCAATTTCATAGAATGATATCTTCCCAAAAGAATAGGATGACAATTATTAGGAATTTCTAAAGAGTCCATATTATATTCTATTGGCTTATTTCTTATAAAATTGTAAAAACCAAGCATCAGTTTAGTAAAAAGTATTTCATCTTGTCTTATAATAATTGAAAGTGATTTTTTTAACAAATAGCCATAGTAAGCATTAAGAGTATCTACATCTACATAACTGTATAACATTAAATTTCTAAAACTCTCATATTTCAAAAATTTACAGACCCATTTAAGATGTTCATTTGAAAATGATTTTAACTTTTTACTAATAGTAGTAGATATTTTCGCGAATTCTTTTCTGTCTACTTCAAAAAGTTGAGGATAATCAAAAATGGTATTTAAATATTTTATTTTCTTTAAATCAATGTAGGAACTTAATAAATAAGATAAATACATATAGTAATGCTCTGATTTTCTTTTTTTAACTAGCCAGTTGATATCTTTTTCAACTAATGAATTCTTGAGCAATATATTGTTGATTTTGTCCCAATCGAACCAGACCTTATCAAGCTTATAGCCGTTAGTGAAACTAGAATAATTTTCGAACCCTACATATTTGGATAAATAATTTAAAGTATTTCTACTAGGGTTAGTAGTAGGTAAAAATCCATAAAACCTTCGTAAGGTATTAAAACCTATTGAGTAGTTAATAAATTTAAAAACATCTTCTTTTAGGTCTTTAATATCTGCAAGTGAGCGTATTGGCCTTCCAAATTTTGCTGCTACTTTTTGTTTTAAGTCCGTCGTCTTCATTAACAATACAATGTAAATAATTATGGGCTAATAATGGGCTTTAATATTGATTTAATTTTAATTAAGATTACATGGAATTTAAATATTAACAAAATAAAAAATCCAATTAGGAATAGAAAAACTTGAAATAAATGAATTAAGAAATGAAATAAAAGAACAACTCCACATTGATATTGAAAAATATAAAAATGAAGATGTACTATTAAAATTCACAGAACTATTGCTTTTTCCTAACTATATATTAAAATTACTAATATGTCCTGTAATTATTGCAGTTATCGGATTTATAATAGGGTTTTTTATTCTTGATCTATCCATTATTAAATTGATAATATATATACTATTCGGGCCTTTATTATTTTCATTAACAGCAATACTATTCGGTATTCTTTTAATATTAAGAAAGATAAAAAAAGATGTACTACATATTATAAACTATAGTTTTGACATTTTAAAACAAGCAATTAGTGATTTAAATCAAATAAAAACAGATACATCATTTAAAAATTTAAATCAATCAGTAGATCTACTTTTTAAGGGGATAATGCAATTAGTAACTATTCCAATGATAACAAAAGCTGTAAATAAAAAACTTATAATTGGTAGTAAAATAATTAATTATTTAATAGAAAAAATACTAAATCTATTAATTGAAAAATTAGACTTTAGCAAAATTAATCTTAAAGAGAGTTATTCATTTTCTGAAACATTAAATTCCTTTTCAAAAATTATTGATTCTTATTCAATAAAATTAGAAAAATTAATTTCAGTCGTGTTAAAAAAAATTAATATTCCAGTATTAATATTACTGACACTTATTTCATCAATATTAATAATCTTTCTTTTTTCCATGAATCCATAAAGATGGGCTTAAAATGGGCGTTTTTTTATTACATTTTTATATATATTGATAAATAATTTCACATGAAATCTCAACCTTTTTTAGTTACTTTAGTTTTATTGATTTTTTTTTCCTGCAGTAAAGAAGAACTTACAGAATCTATAATAAAACAAAGACTCGCAGAAATAAATCAATTAGGTACCGTAGAATATGACTTATCAAAAGTATTAATAGTTGATGATGAACAGTGGTATACCTATGGAGAACGAAAGGCCTTAATTAACATTGAAGCAAATGTTGTCGCGGGAATAGATTTTAAAAAAATTGAAGTAACTAATTTAGTTCCCAACAACTCAATTGATCTTAAATTACCAGATCCTGAAATTATTTTATTAAATATTCCACCAAGTAAAATTAGATTTAGTGTTTTGAAAGCTTCATTTGCAAGATCTGAGTTTACAAATGATGAACTGAACCAAATTCAAATTATGGGAGAAGAAGATATTAGAAAAAAAATTGATGAGCTTGGAATTTTAAAAGAAGCTACTAAAAATTCAAAGTCATTTCTAAAAAATTGGTTCAAATTATTAGGTTTTAAAACTGTAAATTATAGTGAATTATGAGTCAAATTAAATTAATTATCTTGGGTTTTATAATACTAGGGAGTTATGTGGGCTTGTGTTTTATCTATCCAAGTATAAATCCTTTTAATAGAAATCCATTAAAAATAAAAAATACTGCAGTTATTATTGAAGAATCAAAGAAAATAGCAAAGTTATTTTCAGCTACCTACTATTCAGAAATAGTTATAGATACAACAAAACTTACAATACAAGCTAAAACAAATTACACAAATTCTCTTTCTAATTTATTTTCAAGTGATGATGAACAAGAAGAAACTAAATATAACGACAGTTCTTATCATCAATTAACATTAATTGCGAATGGAACTACATTTGCTGGAAATGATCTTGCAACTATTTCCGAAAAAGACATTATAATTAATGATTCCTTATGCACAATAATTATTGACAGTGCAAAAATTATAAGTACCGTGATAAATCCATCAGATTTTACAATTTTTATTGATGAAGGAGAATGGTCACCTGAAGAAGTTCAAGAAATTAAAACTTTAGCAGTAGAAAAAGTTAAGCAGCTTTCAATAAAAAACAAAATTTTAGAAAAAGCTAATAACAGAACAAAAAAACTTCTTTCAGAATTTTTAAAATCAGTAGGGTTTCAAGTGGTAAATATCAACTTCAAATAAATCATTGAAAGAAAAAGAAATCAATAACTTAATAGATGAGATAAATAGTGTCGATGTCTCTGAATTATTTGACCAAGTTTCTGAAAACTTAAAGAAGTTAGAAAATATCTTTAAAAAAATAAAATCCACAGATAAAGATCAAAATTTCAAAAAAGACATTAAGAAAAATAAAAAATTCATAAACTATCTTAAAAAGGTTTATGAGGATTTAAAAACAGAATAAAAAATCACCCATTCAATGCCACCACTTCCTTAATTTCAGGTAAGTGTGATTTTAGTAAATTTTCTACTCCTCCTTTTAAAGTAGCAGTACTAGAAGGACAACCGCTACAAGAACCTTTTAAAATTACTGTTACTGCTCCACTCTCTTCGTTATAAGATTGGAAATGAATAGCACCACCATCTTGCTCAACTGCTGGTTGGACAAATTCATCAATTAAATCAACAATTTTTTGGTCCTTTTCCGTGTTTATTTCAGGAGCTAAATTAGAAGTAGTTGGTTTTGAAGGTTTGCTGGAAGACTCCATCACTTTTTGTTTTGGAACTTGCTGAATAGCATTTTCATTTTCCATCAACCATTCCTTAATAAATTCTCGCATTTCTAAGGTAATATCACTCCACTCTACCAAGTTATTTTTATAAACTGTCACAAAATTTTGAGCTATAAATACCCTAGTCACAAATGGGAAATTAAAAAGTGCTTCTGCAAAAGTGGAATGCCCTTTAGCTTCTTTAGATGATAAAAATTCTACTACTACCCCACTTTCTACCAGCATATGGTCGGCCACATATTTCATGGTGTTAGGGTTGGGAGTCATTTCTGCATAAATAGTAACTGGTCTACTCATTTTATTTATTTTTAGCTAAATTACATAAACACATTTCATATGAAACCACTGATTAAAGAAATTAATGGAAAAAGCCCAAAATTAGGTAAAGACTGTTACATTTCAGAAAATGCAACCATTATTGGCGAAGTAATTTGTGGAGAACGCTGTAGTTTTTGGTTTAACTCGGTTACTAGAGGTGACGTTCATTATATTAAAATGGGAAATGAGGTTAATCTTCAAGACGGCGCCATCATTCACTGCACTTATAAAAAAAGCCCAACCAATATTGGAAATCAAGTAACCATTGGACACAACGCCATTGTTCATGGATGTACTATTAAAGACCGAGTATTAATTGGAATGGGGGCAATAGTATTAGACCATTGCATTATAGAAAGTGATAGTATTATTGCAGCTGGTGCAGTACTTACTATGGGAACGCATGTGAAATCAGGAGAAATATATGCTGGTGTACCCGCTAAAAAAGTGAAAGAAGGTGATTTTAAAAATCAACTATTAGATCTTGCTAATAAATATGTTGAGTACGCTAGTTGGTATAAAAATTAAATTATTTGTACAGTTCTAGATTGGTTATTTGAATTGTAAAATAAGTTTAGATGCCCGTCAAACTTTTTACTTTCCTCGGTAGTTAGAATTTCCACATTACCATTTTTAGAGAGCTGATTATTTAAAGAAGAATGCCTTTTCAAATAATCGACTAACTTTTGGGCAACCAGATCGCCCTGATCAAATAATCGAACTCCTTTGGGTAAATATTTTTCTATAGAATTTTTTAAAACTGGATAATGCGTACAAGCTAAAACAACGGTATCTATTCGTGGTTCTTTTTCAAGTAGCTCATCAATATATTTCTTAATATAATATTGGCCTCCAAATTCTGTAAAAGAATTATTTTCAACCAGAGGAACCCACATTGGACAACTTTGTTGAATAACATTTATTTTAGGGAAGAATTTTGAAATTTCGATTGGATAACTATTGGAAACTACCGTACCAGCAGTTCCCATAATTCCAACATATCCTGACTTAGAAAAATGCCCTACTTCTTCTGTTGTTGGTCGAATAACACCCAACACTCTTTTATCTGGATATTTTGAAGGAAGAATATTTTGCTGAATGTTTCTTAAAGCCTTTGCTGACGATGTGTTACAAGCTAAAATTATAAGAGGACAGTTTTTTGAAAACAAGTACTTCACAGCTTCTAAGGTGTATTGATTAATTACTTCAAATGATCGAGTTCCATAAGGGGCCCTTGCATTATCTCCTAAATACAAACAGTCGTGTTCGGGCATTAATTTTTGGATAGACTTTAATACGGTAAGACCACCATAGCCTGAATCAAATACACCAATTGGACCATTCATATATAAAAAAGGCTCTTGATAAAGAGCCCTTAGATTAGTTAGCTGTTATTCCCAGCTTTTTTCTTACTTTATCGCTGATATCGTCTCCACCTGCATGAAGTAAAGTAGTTCTTTCAAAAATATAAGAATAACCTTCTGCTTTGGCTAAGTCCTGAACAGCATTATTTACCTTTAGCATAATTGCTTGAAGTAGTTCTTGTTCTTTTTGCTGTAATTTGGTTTCTGCCTCATATGCCTTTTTCTCGTAATTTTGCTGTCTCTCCATTAAATCAGCTTCTTTTCTTTGTCTAGATTCTGCAGACATTGTGGCTTTTTGTTGCTCGTAAGTTTGAGCAAATTCCATGATTAATTTTTGATACATTTCCAACTCCTTTGCAAGATCGTTTTTGTAGCTTTCCAGCTCTTGTCTAGCAGACTCGTAATCTGGCATTTCTTGTACTATGGCCTGCGAATTTACATGGCCTAACTTTTGAGCATTGATACTAAATGAAGTAAGAATTGCTAGGGTAAATAAAATTGATTTTACTGTGTTTTTCATTGTTTACTTTTTTAATTTTCTAATTATTGCATCACTCTTATCATACTTTGGATCTGCATACAAGATATTTGAATTTTTACTTTTATCGAGAACAAAACTATAATTATTATCCTTTGCTAAGGACTCTATAGCTTTGAATATTTTTCTTTGTATTGGTTGAATCAATTCTTTTCGTTTTTTAAACAAATCTCCTCCAACACCAAATTTTTTGGATTGGTAGGTTCTTAAATCTTGTTGGAGATTAGTAATCTCTAATTCTTTATCTTTTTTTATGTCTTCGGGTAGGATTAATTCATTTTTTCTTAACTCATTTAGTTTTGACTCAATTTCATTCATTTTTTTATCCAATTCTTTTTGCCAATCTGCAGCTAAATCATCTATTTGTTTTTGAGCTTTTTGATAACTTTCCATCTGGTCTAAAATGTAATCAGAATCTACAAAAGCAAACTTTTGTGCTACTGTCATTATAGACAAAACAGACATGATAAAAGTGAAAACAAAAATTTTAAAAAAATTCATCATCTTCTATAGCTCTCCAATATTCATGCCAATTGTAAAATGAAATTGCCCTCGGTAACCATTGGACTGTATTTGGGCATTATGATTCACTTCTCCTTGAGCACCAGGGTCTAAAGGGTCGAAACCAAATCCATAATCTAACCCCAACAATCCAAACATAGGAAGAAATATTCTAACTCCAACACCTGCTGATCTCTTGACCTTAAACGGATTGTATTTTTTATAATCATTCCAAGAATTTCCTCCTTCTAAGAAACTCAATAAATATATAGTTGCAGACGGATTTAAACTTACAGGATACCTTAATTCTAAGGTATATTTACTAATAAGTCTGTCACCTGTATTGGAAGATATGGTTTGTTCATCGTAACCTCTTAAAGCAATTATTTCTCTGCCATCTAAACTAAATCCTGAAAGACCACTTCCACCCAGGTAAAATCTTTCAAATGGGGGAGCTCCTAAATTCTTGTTCCAACCGTTTAGTAAACCAAATCCTAATCGGGCATTAACTACCAATTTTTTATTTTTTGAAATAGGTGTAAACCAAGATGAGGTAAACTTAAATTTGTTGTACTGCAAAAACTTGTATTTTTCTTGATCCGTTAGTAGGCTATGGTCTTTGTAATTTTGAATTCTTGAATACGGATACACACTGGATTTTAAAGAAAGTGAAATCGAAGAACCGCTTCTTGGATAGAGAGGCTGGTCGATACTATTTCTAGAAATTTTCCAAAGTAAATAGGGATTGTTTACAAATCCATCTGAAAAACTAAATACATTTCCGAAATTATTGAGTTTATAATGTTGATAACCAGCTTCATAATAAACACTAAAATAATCATCGGGCCACTTCAGTCTTTTACCTAATCCAACTGAAATTCCAGTGATTTTTATATATCTTCTAAATGGATTTTCTGCCTTATTTCCCTCAGCATCTAGAGAATCTGTAATAAACTTTCTATCGTAAGACTGCATAGAATGGTAAGCAGAAATTGTAAATGAGTTGGGTTTCTTTCCGCCTAACCACGGCTCTGTAAATGACATATTGTAACTTTGAAAAAAATATCCACTAGACTGTGCTCTTATACTAAGTCTTTGACCGTCTCCAGATGGCAAAGGGGACCAAGACCCTTTTTTAAATAACTTTTTTGAGGAAAAATTATTGAATGTAAGTCCCAAAGTACCAACTAAGGAGTTGTTTCCCCAACCTCCAGAAAGTTCTATCTGGTCGTTCGGACGCTCTTCTACTACATACTCTATATCTACGGTGCCATCAGTAGGATTTGGCATGGGATTTACGCCTAACTTTTCAGGATCGAAATATCCATTCTGGGCCAATTGTCTTTGGGTACGTATAATAGCGTCTCTTGAGAATAAATCGCCTGGATGGGTATACAAATCTCTTAAAATTACATGATCACTGGTTTTGGTATTGCCCGTAACATTTACTTTCTTGATTCTAGCCTGTTTTCCTTCATAGATTTTGATTTCAAGATCGACAGAATCATTTTCGATTTTCTTTTCAATTGGAGTCACCTGGAAAAACAAATATCCGTCGTCCATGTATATAGAACTTATATCGGTTCCATTTGGATTCATAAATAGTTTTGTTTCTAAAGAAGTCTGATTATATAAGTCTCCCTTTTTAATTCCTAAAACAGTATCTAAAAGACCACTTGAATATTTTTGATTTCCTGACCAATTGATTTCTCTAATGAAATATTGATTCCCTTCTTCTATATTCAAAAAAACGTTAATGGAGCTTTCATCAAAATCATAAATAGAATCCATTAAAATTCTCGCATCTCTATGTGCGATCTCATTGTATTTTTCTATAATACTGTTCTTATCCTGATCAAATAAAGAATATTGAAACTTAGATTTTTTATAGAATCTAAACCATTTTCTTTCTTTAGTCTCCTTCATTAATCTTTTAATCTTGTCGGCTGAAAGAGAAGAATTACCCTGAATTACAATTTCGTTAATCTTAAATTTCTCGCCTTTATCTACCTCTATCTTAAGAATTTTACTATTATTTAATAAAGTATCATTTTGGGTAGTAATGGAAGATTTTGCTTTTAAGTACCCTTTTTCAATAAAATGATTTCTGGAAATATTTTTGACAGTCATCTTCAATGCTTCGGTAATTATCTTTCCACTGAAAAGGTCTAAATCGTCTCTAATTTGGTCGGCGTCTGATTTAGATATTCCACTAAAAGTATAGCGCGACATTCTTGGTCTTTCTTTTAGCTTTATTTTAAGAAAAATGGTATTTCCTTGTGTTTTTTCTTTAAGAATAGCCACTTCACTAAATAAACCTTGATCCCATAAATTGGAAATAGCTTTAGAAATTTTATCGCTTGGTATGGCTATTTTTTCTCCTCTTTGAAGTCCTGATTTTTGAATAATCACTTCATGATCTATAAAAACAGCTCCTTCAATCGATATTCCACCAAGATTGTACTCTCTTGGTGAAAGTTTATAGTCTGTAAAACTAATTTGACTGTATCCAGAAGATGCAATTGCAAAATAGACAAATAAAAATCTAAAATATCTATACATTATTATCTAATATTTGTTGAGAGGTTTTTCCAAATCTTCTTTCTCTTTTTTGATAATCAAAAATGGCTTTATAGAAATTTTTCTTTTTAAAATCTGGCCATAGAATTTTGGTGAAATATAATTCTGTATAAGCTAGTTGCCACATTAAAAAATTACTCACTCTGTTTTCACCACTAGTTCGAATTAGGAGCTCTGGATCTGGGTAATTAGCTGTACTTAAATAAGAACTTATTAAATCTTCATTTATTGCTTCACTTTTTAAATTTCCATCCACTACCTCTTTAGTCATTTTTTGAATAGCATGAGAAATTTCTCTTCTAGAACTGTAACTTAAGGCCAGGATAAGTGTGATTTTTTGATTGTCTCTTGTTTTTTTCTTAGCATCTATTAATGCATTTTGGCATGACTTTGGTAAAATTTCAACATCTCCAATAGTTTCAAGCTTCACACCTTTATTATTTAATTCATCAATTTCGTTATAAATTGATTGAACTAACAAATTCATTAATGCCGCTATTTCCTCTTGAGGCCTATTCCAGTTCTCTGTGCTAAATGCATATAAGGTAAGATATTGCACACCTATTTCTACAGCTGCAGTTAGTGCTTCTCTTACGGAATCGACTCCGTTAGTATGTCCAAATATTCTTAACTCTCCCTTTTTTTGAGCCCATCTACCGTTGCCATCCATGATAATAGCTACGTGTTTTGGGATTCTTTTGGGATCTAATTGAATATCTTTAATTGACATATTTTACGGGGCTATTTATTACCACTTAGGGCAAACAACGTCTTTAAAAAATTCATAAGTTAGAATAATACCATTTACTGAGTACCAATCTTTATTAGCGGAATTGCCGCGCTGAAATCCAACATTATCTCTAGGAGGTGTATTGGGGTAAGGAATAGATCTATCGCTGAGTTCCACTCTAAGAGGGTCCTCCCAAGATGAAGGATCTGCATAAAGACCACTAACATCGTCTAAGTAATCGGTGAAAGTTTTTCTCATTGAATATTCAATGCTAAATGACAAATGATGTGTAATATTCATTTTAACTCCTAAGCCAAAAGGTATTACAATTTGGTTCAACGCATAGGGTTTTGATTGTCCTTCGGTCATTAACGGTTGCAATTCAATCCATTCGTCACTATATTTTGTTTTAGGATTCATACGCATGTAATTTATTCCTATCAAAAAATAAGGAGAACCAAAATCGGGCTCATCTGTGTGATTTTGACCTGGGTGAAAAGGGAAAAAATCTATTTCTAAGATAGGACCAAATTCAATAACATCTGATTTAAAACTAAGTTTTCTAAAAATTTGTTCGGGATTTCCAGATTCTCCATCAGCTGCTCTTACCTTGCTATACATTAGATGAAATCTTAAGGACATTCTTTCATTCCTAAAGTCGGTTTTATAAATGGCCCCTAAAGATACTTCTTGTTGTGAAAAATGACTTTGATTAAGATCTCCTAAATAGTAGCTTGCGCCACTAAAAAACCCAAATTCTTGAACTTGAGCACCTACATTAATTACTGAAGAAATAAATAAAAGAAAAATAAATTTTTTCATTCTTATAAAATTACCGCAAAATTACAAAAGAAAGTAGTCCAAATTATTAAAATTGGTTAATTTCTTGAGTCTTTACCCCAAAAAAGCTTATTTCTGACTGTTTTTAAGAAATTATGATCCGGGAGCTCTATTAATTTAATACTTAAATTCGCTTTTTTAATAATGATTTCCTCATAATTCTTAAGGCTAACCGACCTGCTATCCATAGTTACTAAAAAATAACTCTCTCTAGACTCTGCTTTTAATCTTATGGAAACGTTATCAGCTACCACCATTGGTCTTAAGTTTAGATTATGAGGAGCAATAGGAGTGATGACAAAATTATTTGATCCTGGAGTAATAATAGGACCGCCACAGGAAAGAGAGTAAGCAGTAGAACCAGTTGGAGTAGCAATTATAAGTCCATCAGACCAGTAGGTATTCAAAAATTCTTCATCTAAAAAAGCATCAATTTTTAACATAGAGGAGGAATCTTTCTTATGTAATGTAACCTCATTTAATGCAAAGTTAGAAACTGTATGCTTTAGTATATTTTTATTTTCAACATGAAGTAAAGAACGTTCATCAATTTTGAAGTTTTTATACTTTAAAGCCTTTACAACCAATAAGATATCATCCTGATTGATATTAGCTAAAAAACCCAACCTTCCAGCATTAACTCCTAAAATAGGAATGTCACTGTTTTGGATCATAGTGACAGTGTCTAGAAGTGTTCCATCTCCACCAAAACTTATTAATAAATCGATATCGCTTGAAATTATGTCCGATTCATCAAAAATTTTAATCGATGTAATATTTTGAAATATATTGTAATTTTTTAATCCTTTATGAATAAATATTTTAGCATCTAGTTCTTCTACCAAAGACGTAATTAATCTATTAAGAAACTTTAAATTTATTTCAGATATTGATTTTCCATAAATAGCTATGTTATTCATATCAAATATTTAAATATTTCATGAGGTGTTCGTATCTTAATTGCCCTTGACTATTAATTTCGTCATCACTGTAAATTTCTTCAACTGTATATTCATACCTTGAAAACGTTTGCAGAATTGCTCCTAATTTGCCTTCACTTATTTTCAATGTCAATCTTAATTGATTATTGGCATCTAAAGTTTCTGAATAAAGGCTTAGTATTTTAGAATCATTAGTTTCAATTATCTGAGCAATTTGCGAAAGTTGATAATCAATATTATTTACCAAAAGTATAATTATTGATCCGCTTGAATTAAAACCAGACTGCTGGCTAAAAAAATCTAACAACCTTCTACTACTTATTGAACCTTTATAATTTCTTTGATCGTCACATACGGGTACTAAACTAAGTTTATACTTTGAAAGTAAAGAAACTACTTGAAAAAAATGAGATTTTTCAGAAACATAGTGTTGGTTTCCAATAAAATTTAATTGAGAAATTGGCGCATTTAGATTATTATGGTCGTAAACCATTTCATCAGAAAGCAAACCCACAAACTCCAGATTATCAACTACTGGAATATGGTTAAGTTTAAATTCATCCATCCAGTTTAAAGCCTTATTAATTGACTCTTCAATTCTTACTGGTGGAATATCATTTTGAATTAAATCTATTGCTTTCATTAAAAAATTAAAATGTAAAAATACAATTAAAGTTACGATTAAGATAAATTGTATTCTAATTTTGCACTTATGACATCATTAAGTGTAAATATCAACAAAATTGCAACATTAAGAAATGCAAGAGGTGGCTCTGTCCCAAGTGTAATAGAACATGCTAAAAACATTGAACATTTTGGAGCAATGGGTATTACAGTTCATCCTCGACCAGACCAGAGACACATTACCTACGATGATGTAAGAGATTTAAAAAAAAATATTTCAATAGAATTAAATATTGAAGGGAATCCAAAGGAAAAGTCTTTTATTGATTTAGTTTTGGAGACAAGGCCTGATCAAGTAACTCTTGTCCCTGACGAAAGCGGACAACTAACTTCAGATCACGGTTGGGACACCATCAAAGAAAAAGATTTTTTAACTGATATTATTCAGATTTTTTCAAAATACAAAATTAGAACATCCCTTTTTGTAGACCCAGAAATTAAATTTATAGAAGGCGCTAAAGAAATTGGAGCCAACAGAATAGAATTATATACTGAAAATTATGCTAGTAATTTTTCTATTGATCGAGATAAAGCAATAGCACCGTATGTAATAGCAGCTCAGAAAGCAAGTGAAATAAGTTTAGGAATCAATGCAGGACATGACTTGAATTTAGAAAACTTAACTTTTTTTTCAGCAAAAATTCCTAATCTTAGCGAAGTGTCTATCGGACATGCATTAATAGCAGATGCCTTAAATTTTGGAATGGAAAACACCGTAAATCTTTATCTAAGAGCTCTAAAATCATGAAATTAAACTTTACAAAAATTGGCGAAGGTAGTCCGCTATTAATTGCTCATGGATTGTTTGGTTCTTCAGATAATTGGAGAACATTAGGTAAACAATTTGCCAAAAAAAATACTGTGTATTTAATTGATTTGAGAAATCATGGCAAGTCACCTCACAGTTTGGATATGAATTACGATTTTATGGCCTCTGACATTATGCAATTAATAATCGATGAAAAAATAAATAAACCGATTCTTCTTGGCCATTCAATGGGGGGTAAAGCTGCTTTAATGTTCCTCAAAAAATATCCAGACATTCTTGAGAAATTAATTGTTGCAGACATAGGCCTAAAAGAATACCCCATGCACCACGAACAAATTTTAATGGGATTGAAAAACATAGATCTCAAGTCCATAAAAACAAGATCTGAAGCCCAAGAAGCATTAGGAATTTATGTAAAAGAAATTGGTGTCCAACAATTCTTGCTGAAGAATCTATTTTGGGTTGAAAAAGGAAAATTAGAGTGGCGAATGAATTTAAAAATCATAGAAAAAAATATTTTGAAAATACTGGAAGAGATAACTATTGAAAATTCAAAGACTCCAACTTTTTTTCTTAGAGGTGAAAAGTCCAACTACATTCCAGAAGAAGATTTTAAGAATATTCTAAATAAATTCCCTAACGGAAAAATTGCAACCATTAAAAAGGTTGGTCACTGGTTACATGCAGAAAATCCAGATGAATTTTTTAGATTAGTGACAGAATTTATGAACTAATTTACTTTTAAGCATCGATGGTCATTATTCTAAAAAAAACTTGTAATTATGCCTCGTTCCTTCTGATATACAGTCTACAATATAAACACCAATATTCAAATCTTTAAAATCAACAACCCAATCTTTCTTGATACTGTTGCTTTTAGAATAAATGCAACGTCCTGTTAAATCATAAATGTTTATAGATGAAATTTTATTACCCTCACTTTTTATGAGTAATTCGTTATTTAAAACAGTAAATTTAATTGCTTTTTCAACGTTTATTTCATTGGTATTTAATGGTGAATCATTTATCGTAAAAGAAAGAGATACAGGTAAGTGATCACTCATATAAAATAAAGCATTGGCAATTTCTGGAGTTACTTCACTATTACCACCATTATTAATCGACTGATTAAAATGGTTGCCGTCCTGGCCTTCTGAAACATATGAATTAGTTACGTATTCTATGCCCAAAGAATTAGAGATAACGTCTGAAGAAGTAAATATAATATCAAATCGATCATCCATTCCACCATAAGCACCTCCTGCATAGCCTCCGGTTGCTGATCGAGTGCTTTGAGTATGAATTCCAGAATATGAATTGTTATTATGCCAATTTCCCATTTGACCAAGGGGATCTACTAAATCTAAAGATTGTCCAAATAAAATTTCTTGACAAGCTGGTTCTAAATCGTAATAAAAGTTAAAATCACCACCCACAAATAACTTTTCAGTACGGTTGTTATTAATCAAAAACTGCTTAAAAAGAACAGCTTCTTGTCTACGCAATTCTTCATTAGTCTGATTACTTCCTGCTTTTAAGTGAAGTGAATAAAAGTAGATTAAATTAGTATCTCCTTGCAAAGCTTGAGATTTACTATACAAAACATATTCACTTATATCTCTTAAAGTTGTAGGTATCTGCTGCTGAGAGAACAATCCTAATTTATTTTGATCATAGAAAAGTAAATTATCAGTATCTGGCCCGTCAAAAAACAAAGCACTCTGAAAATTATTAACTCCTCCACTGTTTAAAGCAATATTTTTAATTAAAGCTCCTCCGTTAAAAGAAGTAAGTTCGTTTACAATAAAAATATCTGGCTGTATGTAATCTAAAACTTTAATTAAAGTGTCAATTCTGTCTTGTTGTGAAGAAGGGAAATTGAGTAGATTATAGTAGGTAACTTTTAAAGTTTCTTGAGAAGAAAAAAATAAAATACAAAAATTAAAACCTACTATGAGAAGACTTTTCATTAGGTTCTTTTAACTAAAAACATATAAACTGGAAAATGGTCACTGTAACCACCTAAAAAATTAGATCCACCGTAAGTTCTGTAGGGATATCCTTTATAATTTCCTTTAGGGTTTTTTAGAAATGATTTATTATACACCACTGACTTGTAAAAAGTAAAGTCATCATAATTCTTTTCATTATCAAGTAAAGAAGGTGTTAAAATAAATTGATCAAACAAATTCCATTGGTCCCTGTAAGCCAACGTACCTATACCTCGTTTGTAATGTTCGTACATGGCATTGTACATTTGGTTATTATTTAATATCGTAGACCCTTTTGCTTTTAAAAAATCTGCAATACTGGGTGATATCGGGTCGTCATTAAAATCGCCCATAATAATAACCTTAGCTTTCTTATCTAATTGTTTTAAGGAGTCAACTATAGATTTAGACAGTTTAGCAGCTTCTACTCTTTTGGGTCTACTTTTAGCCTCTCCTCCTCTTCTAGAAGGCCAATGAATAACAATAAAATGAATTTTTTCTCCCAACAATTCTCCAGAAACTACTAATTGATCTCTAGATCGAAACCTATCGTTTCCTGGAATCGAAAACTTAACAGACTTACTAGAAGTAACTTTAAAGTGTAACGGGTCGTAAAGTAATGCACAGTCAATTCCTCTAGCATCTGGACCTTCATGGTGAACAATTTGATAGTTCTTGTCTGCTATTGAAGATTGACTAACTAAATCTTCTAATACTAGTCTGTTCTCAATTTCACAAACCCCAATAATGCTTGCTCCTAATGGAGTTGTTTCTTTACCTAAAGTGTCAATTACAAAAGCCATATTTTTAAGCTTATGAAGATATTTTTGTGAAGTAAATTTTTTAGACCCTAGAGGAGTAAAATCTTCTTGAAGAATCTTATTAGTATCCGGATCTACTATTGTATCAAATAAGTTTTCAAGATTGTAGAAGGCAATACATTCTAAATTTAAATTTACAGATTGCTTATTTTGTCCTAGAATTACCTTGGTAAAGAGAATAAATGTAAATAAAATTAATCTATGTTTCAACTTAACTATATTTTTAAATTACTTTTGCGTAAAAGTAAACAACTTAATTCACTTTTGATACATTACATTAAATGATTGTAAATTATATTAACTCTTTAATTTTCTCCGTATTAATTTTAATTTCAGCGACAACGAGCGCTCAGACTGATTCCATTTTTGTAAAAGATACCCTAGATAATATTATACCTGTTTTTACAACCACTGTAGACTTACTTGAAAATGAACAACAATCTCAAGACATTAGCGGTCTACTTCAATCTTCTAGAGACGTTTATGTTAACCAAGCTGGATTTAATTTTAGTGCAGCTAGGTATAGATTAAGAGGATACAGTTCAGAAAATACACGATTATTTTTTAATGGTATCCCTGTAAATGATCCTGAAAATGGATGGACCATTTGGAGCTATTGGGGAGGATTGAATGATGTAACTAGATATCCAGAAAACAGCTTTGGTATTTCAAACTCTGCTGCTAATTTTGGAAGCATAGGCGCTTATTCTTACATTTCTGCTCTTCCTTCTGTAAAAAATACAGGAACTAGAGTTTCATATGCAGCTACCAACCGATCCTACAGAAACAGAGCCATGTATACTTATAATTCCGGATTAAATAATAAAGGATGGGGATTTTTAATAAGTGGTTCATCGAGATGGTCTGACGAAGGCTATGTCCCTGGGACCTATTACAGCGCGGGGAGTTATCTTCTTTCTATAGAAAAGAAAATAAATAATAAACATACTGTCAATTTAATGGGTTTTGGCGCGCCAACAGTCCAAGGCCGACAAGGTATTGCAGTTCAGGAAACTTATGAGCTTACCGGAGAAAATTTTTACAACCCCTATTGGGGATACCAAACTCAAAATGATGGAACTCAGAAAAAGAGAAATGCAAGAAGCAGAAATAACCATAAGCCTTACATAACTCTCGGTCATTATTGGAATATTTCTGAAAAACTCAATATACAATCTAATTTTTATGCCATTACAGGTAGGACAGCAAATACCAATTTAAACTGGTTCAATGCCAACGATCCAAGACCAGATTATTATAAATATTTGCCTAGTTATTTTTTAAACAATCAGGGAACTCTAGACGGGAATCAAATAATTGAAAATCAACAAGAGTATAATAAAGTTTTAGAGGGTTGGCAAACAAATGATCCCAACACTACGCAATTAAACTGGGATTTATTGTACAATGCAAACTATAACAATTTATATACACAAAACAACATAGGTGGAGAAGAAGGAAATTCTTTTACAGCTAAAAGATCTAAATATATAGTTGAAGAATACAGACTCGACCCTAGACATTATGGGTTTAACAGCTTTGGTAAATTAACCATTAACGAAAACAGTGACCTAAATTTTGGACTAGGGATTAGCAACTACAAAAGCAAAAACTTTAGACTTATGAACGACTTACTAGGTGGTGATTATTGGGTAGACATCGATCAATTTGCATTAAGAGACTTTGACGACCCTAATCAAGCACAAAATGATCTTCAAAATCCAAACAAAATAATTAAAGTTGGTGATGTTTTTGGCTACAATTACGACATTCATGTAAATAAAAATGAAATTTTTAGTACGTATAGTTTTAATAAAAACAGAGTTGAATCCTTTTTTGGAATTAATTTTTCCACTACAACCTTTTGGAGAGAAGGGAAAATGCAAAACGGAAGATTTCCAGATAACTCATTAGGAAAATCCGAGAAACAAACTTTTTTAAATTACGGAGCTAAATTTGGTTTTTTATACAAAATAACTGGTAGACATTTACTTTCGATCAACGGAATGTATAAAACCGAAGCTCCTTATGTAAGAAATGCATATGTTTCTCCTAGAACAAGAGACCAGCTAGTTCCAAATTTAAGTTCTACTGAAATTATCTCTGGGGATATTAATTACAATGTACGATTACCATTCTTAAAAGCTAGACTAACCGGATTCTTTACCCAAATCAATAACCAAACTTGGGCCAGATCCTTTTACCACGATGAATACAGAACCTTTGTAAACTACATGATGACAAATGTAGATCAAACATTTATGGGTATAGAATTTGGATTTGAAAGTAACATTACATCTACCTTACAATTTACTGGGGCATTTACCGTGGGCGATTATTTATATAAATCACGACCCGTTGCGACTATTACAAGAGATAATTCTCAAGAAGTTATTGCTTTAGACAAGGTCATTTATCTTAAAAACTTTAAAATTGGCGGAATGCCGCAACAAGCCTCATCTTTAGGTTTAAAATACAACTCACCTAAATATTGGTATGCAGGAATTAACTTTAATTATTTTACTGACATCTATTTGTCTCCTAACCCCGATAGAAGGACTGCAGAAGCACTAGCTGGATATGGCGAAGAGTATCCATATGTTAACGAGATTATAGACCAAACAAAATTAAAAAATGGGAATGCAATGAACTTATTTGTCGGAAAGAGTTGGAAATTTTATAAAAACAATAGTTATTTAAGACTAGGTCTTAATGTGAACAATTTACTTGATAATACCAAGTTCAAAACTGGAGGTTTTGAGCAACTTAGATACGACGCCTCCAATATTCAGCGGTTCCCCAACAAGTACGGTTACATGTATGGAAGAACCTATTTTTTAATGCTTAGTTATTTATATTAAATGAAAAATTTCACCCAAACTATAATTATTTTTTCAGCAGTTTATTTATTTTATTCTTGTAACAAAACCTACGATAATCCACCAGTTAATGAAGTTCCAATTGGAAATGTCATATCTATTGGTGACCTCAAAGATGAATACCCAGGTAATGCTGTAACAATTGATAGCAACTATACTATTTTTGGTAATATTACAAGTGAAGAAACAAATGGTAATTTTTACAAAGAAGTTTTTATTCAAGATCTAAGTGGTGCTATTAAGCTTAAGCTAAAAGCTTCAGGAGGACTTTATATAGGAGACAGTGTAAGAATAAATGTTCAAGGATTGACTATGAGTGACTATGGGGAACTTATACAACTTGACAATGTTGATGTAGATCAACAAGTAGTGAAAATAGCCACTGAAAAATTCATTACACCCTTCGAAGCAACAATTAGCCAATTGAGCTTAAGTGAAGATCAAAGTAGACTAGTTAAATTAAATAATGTAGAGTTTTCTGACTTAGGTATGACTTATGCTGATGCAGTTAATCTATCAACGGGTTCTAGAACATTGTCTGATTGTAATGGAAATATTATGTCCGTTAGAACTAGTGGTTATGCTAACTTTGCCAATGACACACTTCCTTCAGGAAATGGTTCAATAACAGGAATTTTCACAATTTACAACTCTGAAAAGCAATTTGTTATAAGAGATGTAAACGAAGTAACTATGGACTCTAGTCGATGTAATGCTGGTGGAGGTGGATCTGGTGGTAGTGGAGACTATCTTTACAAGGATTTTGACGACGGCTCTTTAACATCCGGAGGGTGGAAAACCTTTTGGAGTGGTACGAATCCAAACATTGGTGAATGGGAAATGCTATTTGGCACTATTGCAAAAGCAAGTAATTACTCCAATAGTACTAATTATGCTTGTGAAAGTTGGCTAGTATCTCCCAATTTTGATTTAACTAGTGCTACCAATCCATATTTAATATTTGATAACGTAACTCGATACAACGGTGCACAATTAGAACTATATATATCCTCCAATTACGATGGCGTAAGTAATCCTGATATCCAAGGAACTTGGTTTAATTTAACTTCTTACGTTCCTAACTGGGATACCGATAACTTTGATTGGGATTTAGTTTCTAGCGGAAATACTGATTTAACTGGATTTATTTCACCTTCAGTAGCAATAGCTTTTAAATATATAGGAAGTAATTCTGACGGTGCTACTTGGGAAGTAGACAATATTATAGTTACAGAGTAAGTTATTTTTAATAATTCATAAGAATTTTTTCTGGGTCTTTTCCACCAAAAACTAATTCTTCAGGATTTTCTAGAACCTCTTTAACTTTTACTAGAAAACCAACACTGTCTTTTCCATCGATAATTCTATGGTCGTAGGACAAAGCAACGTACATTATTGGTCTAATTTCTACCTTACCATCAATTGCAACCGGTCGTTGTACAATATTATGCATCCCTAAAATTGCAGATTGTGGAGGATTGATAATGGGTGTGCTTAACATGGAACCAAAAACACCACCATTTGTTATGGTAAATGTTCCACCAGTAATTTCTTCAATAGCTATTTTTCCATCTCTAGCTTTGACAGCCAATTCTTTAATTTTAGATTCTATTTGTAGTAAATTCATCTCCTCAGCATTTCTTAAAACAGGAACCATCAAACCTTTTGGAGTACTTACAGCAATACCAATATCATTGAAATTGTAAGAAATCATGTGGTCTCCATCTATCATAGAATTTACAGTAGGAAATTCTTTTAAAGCAAGTGTACAGGCATGTGTAAAAAAGGACATAAATCCCAAACCAACCTTATATTTCTCTTTGAAAGCTTCTTTATATTTAGCTCTTAAATCCATTATTGGTTTCATATCTACTTCATTAAAAGTAGTAAGCATGGCTGTTTCGTTCTTTACAGTAACTAGTCTGGATGCTATTTTTCTTCGGAGCATACTTAGCTTTCTTACTTCGCTCTTTCTGTTTCCTTCTTCTGGAAGACTAGCCAATAATTGTAAAATATCTTGTTTTGTTATTCTTCCTCCTTTTCCAGTTCCTTCTATTTGCTCGACTTGTATATTGTTTTCATTAATTATTTTCTTTGCTGCAACACTTGGGTGACCTGTAGCATAAGTTTTTTTATTAGTTACAGAAGCAGTTGGACCAAGGTTTGGAGCAGTAGTTTTTGGCTTTCTTTCTTCGTTTGAAGATCCTCCTTCTGGTTTAGTTGCAGAAGTGTCTATTAAACAGACCACTTGTCCCACTGCAACAACGTCACCAACCTCAGCTTTAAGTGAAATAACACCTGATTGCTCAGCAGGAAGCTCTAAAGTCGCTTTATCTGAATCAACTTCTGCAATAGTCTGATCTTTCTCAACATAGTCTCCGTCTTCAACCATCCATTCAGCTATTTCAACCTCTGATATTGATTCTCCCGGTGATGGTACTTTCATTTCTAATACTGACATAATTTTTATTTTTTACAATAGGACATTACATTATTTATAATTTCTTGGTGGCGAATTTCATGAACCTTAGGTGATCCAGAAGCAGGACTTCCCGATTCATTTCTTGAAAAACATATAATTTTGGAAAACTTCCATTTTCTTAGGATATAAGACCAAGGTCCCATATTTTCAGGTTCTTCTTGCGCCCAAATGTGATTGGAATCTCCATATTTTTTAAGAATTAGTTTCAATTGATGCTCTGGAAATGGATACAACTGTTCCAGTCTTATAAAAGCTATATTTTGAGAACTATTTGTCTCATATTCCTCTAATAAATCGTAATAAAACTTGCCGGAACAAAACACTACTGTATCAATTGCAGATTCTATTACCAGAGGATCATCTATAACTTCCTGGAAAGTACCCTTTGACATCGATTCAATAGAAGAAACAGCTCTTGGATATCTTAATAATTTTTTAGGAGTGAAAACTATCAATGGTTTTCTAAAATCTCTTTTCATCTGTCTTCTTAACAAGTGAAAATAATTTGATGGATTTGTACAGTTGGCAACTTGAAAGTTATCTTCTGCACACAACTGCAAAAATCTTTCTATCCTTGCTGATGAGTGTTCGGAGCCCATTCCTTCATAACCATGAGGGAGTAACATGACCAAACCATTTGGAGTACCCCATTTATCTTCAGCAGCACTTAAAAATTGATCAATAATAATTTGAGCACCATTGAAAAAATCTCCAAACTGAGCTTCCCAAATTGTTAATCCTTTTGGAGTGTTAAAAGCATATCCATAGTCAAAACCTAAAACAGCATACTCTGAAAGAAGAGAATTATAAATTTCAAATCTACCTTGTTCTGCTTTTAATAGATTCAAAGGAATTACTTCTTCTTCATCATCTTCAGTTTTTACCACTGCATGTCTATGTGAAAAAGTTCCTCTTTCTACATCTTGTCCTGAGATTCTAACAGAAAAACCTTCATCCAACAAAGAGGCATAGGCTAAAAGTTCTCCCATCGCCCAATCTAATTCATCTGAAGCAATCATCTTAAGACGATCATCAAATAACTTTATAATCTTTCTAAAATATTTTTTTCCCTCAGGAAGATAATTTAGTTTTTTAGCTAACTCTAACAATCTTTTTTTAGGCACTGATGTGTCTGGAGAGTGCTTAAAATCATCAGCGTTTGACTTTCTGTACCCTGTCCAAACTTCTTCTAAAAAATTGGTAATTTTTGCTTTTTCAATTTGCTTGGCGTCATCCAACCTCTCTTGAAGCATATCGTCAAACTGTTTTTCCATCTGATTACCCTCCTGCTCGCTTACTACTTTTTCATCTATCAACCTTTTAAGATATATTTCTCTTGGGTTGGGGTGATTAGCGATGAGTTTATAAAGTTTTGGCTGTGTGAATTTAGGTTCATCTCCCTCATTATGTCCGTATTTTCGATAACACAAAAGATCTACAAATACATCTCTATTATATTCTTGCCTGTATCTTAAAGCAATATCTAAGGTTTGAACAACGGCCTCAATATCATCTCCGTTAACGTGGAATACTGGGCATAGTGTTGTCTTAGCAACGTCTGTGCAATAGGTGCTGGATCTTGCATCTAAATAATTAGTAGTGAAACCCACTTGATTGTTGATCACAATATGTAAAGTTCCTCCAGTTCTATAACCATCTAGTTGAGACATTTGAATAACTTCATAAACAATCCCTTGGCCTGCAACTGCAGCATCTCCATGAATTAAAATCGGTAAAATCTTTTTTTCATCACCATCTAATTCATGATCAATTTTAGATCTTGTGATTCCTTCAACAACTGGGTCGACAGCTTCTAAATGTGAAGGGTTGGGAGATAAAGTAATTTTAACGTTGTTTCCATTATCGGTCTGTATTTCTGAAGTAATTCCTAGGTGGTATTTAACATCACCATCAAATAAAACTTCATCGTCGTATTCCTTTCCAACAAATTCACTGAATATTTTATCATATGTTTTATTAAAAATATTAGCAAGAACATTTAAACGTCCTCTGTGAGCCATCCCTACAACAAATTCTTTAAGACCTAAGTTAGATCCATTTTCTATTAAAACGTCTAAAGCAGGAATTAATGATTCTGCACCTTCAATTGAAAATCTTTTTTGACCAACAAACTTTTTTTGAAGAAATTGTTCGAAAACTGTTGCTTGATTTAATTTGTGAAGAATGTGCTTTTTTTGATCCTTGGAAAATTGAGGTCTATTTTTAAGCTCAATATTTTTTCTTATCCATTCTACTCTATCAGGATGACGAATATATTGGTATTCAATTCCTATTGACTGGCAATACGTTTGTTCTAAATGAATAATTATTTCATTTAATGTACAAGGTTCTAATCCAACTTGATCGCTTGCCTGAAAAACAGTTAGCAAATCTGTTTCTTCTAATCCGAAATTAGTAATATTTAGACTTGGCTGGTATTTTCTTCTCTCTCTTACAGGATTTGTTTTGGTAAATAAGTGGCCTCGAGATCTGTAGGAATTAATAAGGTTTATTACTCGAAATTCTTTTTGAACATTGACGGGAATTACATCAACTTCTTCAAAGTTAATTCTTGAAAATTCGTAGCCGTCAAAAAAGTTTCTCCAGCTTGGCTCAACTAACCTTTTATCTACTAAATACTTTTGATGAAGTTCATCAACATAGTCGATATCGATACCATTTAAAAAAGAAAATTGATCTAACGCCATTACACTAACAAATATGCAAAATAAAAATGTTTATTTGTAGCTAACAATCAACTTTCTTTTAGTAAGAAAGAAGTCTAGATAATAGAGGTGTCAAGATTACAATACTATTGTTTTGTGAATGAAAGGATTAAAGAACTAATACCAACAGCACTTGTAGCTGTCATCTCCAATGTAATGTTATTATTATCTAATTCAGTGATATCATATATTCCATATTCAGAATCAGCTATTTGACCATTTCCATTGTAATAATCTACAATTTGATTTTGTAAAGTAATTGTTGTTTGGTCTGCATTTACATCTGAAATTCCCCAAACATCAATCCAGTCCCCGCCATTCCCATTATCAAGAGATATTAGTAATTGCTCAGAATAATAACTACCATCATCATAAAATGTAACTCTATAGGTATCGATTTGGCTAGTAGCATTCACACCATTAACTTGATAACTAGTCATATTCCAAACACCGACTAAATCGTACAAACAACTATTATCGCTCTCATCTGCTTGAGAATCATAATTTGTTGCATTAACGTCCGTACAACCTTGAGACTTTGAACAACTACTTGAAATTAACAGTAATATTGTAGATATATATAATAAATTTTTCATTTCAGTTTTATTTTTTTTACTTAAAATAAGTAAAATTTTATGTGATTTTTAAAAAAAATGGTGAATTTTCGTAAAATTTACTTAAAAATATAAAATCATGAAAATTTTGATTACTGGTGGCTCTGGACTTTTGGGATCCTCTTTAACCCAAAAGTTGTTGTCTGAAAATATTGAGGTTGTTCACTTAACCAGAGAAAAGAACTCTAAAAATGATGTTAAAAATTATTTATGGAATTGGGGGGAGAATGAAATAGATGAAAAATGTTTTAATGGAATTACTCATATCATTCATTTAGCTGGTGCTGGTATAGCTGAAAAAGCTTGGACTCAAAAAAGGAAAAATACTATCATAAAAAGTAGAGTCTTGACAGCAAGACTCCTCCATTCTAAAATTGAATCACATAACATAGACCTTAAAGCATTTATATCGGCTTCTGCAGTAGGTTTCTATGGAGCTCAAGTTTCAGAAAAAGAATTTAATGAGTCGGATGTTTCCTTTGAAGATTTTATGGGCAATTGCTGTAAACAATGGGAAAATGCTGCTGATTTATTTGTTCCAATATCTCGAGTTGTTAAATTAAGACTAGGTGTTATACTGGATAAAGATTTTGGTGCACTTCCAAGAATAGCAAGAATGATTAAAAATAGAATTGGATCTCCACTTGGTACAGGTAGCCAATACATGCCGTGGATTCATATAGACGATGCTGTTGAGATCTTTTACAATGCAATCCGGAATAACGAATATTCTGGAGTTTATAATGCTGTTTCAACTGAAAACATTACCAATTCAATACTGACCAAAAGTGTAGGCAGAGTATTAAATCGTAAAATATGGCTACCCAATGTCCCTAGTTTTATATTGAGATTTTTATATGGTGAAATGTCTGATACTATTTTAAAAGGTGTTAAAGTATCAAATAAAAAAATTAAAAATTTGGGATTTAAATTTAAATACAATAAAATAGACGAAGCTCTTAAATATATTTACAGTTAGATTTCTCTACTCATTAGGGCTACTGCAAAAGCTTTAATTTGTTGCTTTTTATCTTCTGAAAGATTAATGTTGTTTACACAATAAATAGCTTTTTCAAAATATTGATTTTTAGTATATTCTGCTAACTCTAGAACACCATATTTGTTATAAAAGTTTTTGATTTTTTTGATTTTTAAATTTTTATCTATCTCATCATCTTCTAGAACTTGAATTATTGAAACTTTATCTTCTTTAGAAGACTTTTTCAATAACTCGATCAATAAAATTGTTTTCTTTTTTTCTAAAATATCTCCACCCACTTGCTTACCAAATTCTTCTTTCAAAGGGTAGACATCTAAAATATCATCATGAATCTGAAATGCAGTTCCTAAATTCAAACCAAAATCATAAAGTAGATTGGCATCTTTTGGCCCGGCCTCACCAACTAAAGCACCTATTTTCAAACCGCAAGCAACCAATACAGATGTTTTGAGTTGTATCATATTTATATACTCATCTAAAGAAATATTTTCTTTATTTTCAAATTCCATATCCAAAGATTGACCTTCACAAACTTCAACTGAAGTTTGTTGAAATAATTGGTGTTTTTCAGTCGATTGACTGTTGGAGTTGGCCAACAACTTATTAACCAAAGCATATAATAAGTCACCTGAAAGTATTGCTTGATTCACATTCCATTTTTGGTGAACCGAAGGTTGACTTCTTCTTAGAGGCGCTCCATCCATAATATCATCATGAATTAAGGTGAAATTATGGAAAAGTTCTATAGCGATAGATTCCTTTAGTGCAAGTTCAGGTTTGCCGCAAAATAGATCTGCTGCAAGCAATGTCAGAGAGGATCTAAACCTTTTACCACCTAACTGGACAATGTACTTGATCGGCTCATAAATTGACAAGGGAGGTAACTCATCACAAAACTTATCAAGCTCTCTATCGATAATATTTTTATAATTTACGAGCACTGTATTTTAACTAATTAGGCTCATTAAATAATTACCATATCCACTCTTCAGTAATGGAATAGCTAATTCTTTTAATTTCTCCTTGTCTATAAATCCATTTGAGTAGGCAACAGCCTCTATACAACCCACTCCAAAACCTTGCCTTTCTTCAATGGTTTGCACAAAGTTTGATGCTTGAATTAAAGATCTAAATGTTCCAGTATCTAACCAAGCAGTTCCTCTTGGGAGTGTTTTAACCTTCAAAGCTCCAGATTCTAGATAGACTTTATTAATATCTGTTATCTCATATTCTCCTCTTGGACTTGGCTTTAAATTTTCTGCAATTTTAATTACATTATTATCATAGAAATAAAGACCAGGTACAGCATAATTAGATTTTGGAGCTAATGGTTTTTCTTCAATTGATATTACTTTATGGTTATCGTCAAATTCTACAACTCCGTATCTTTCAGGGTCATGTACTCTATATGCAAAAATATAACCACCATCAGGATCGGTAGAACTTTCAAGTTTCTTGCCCATACCTGAACCATAGAAAATATTATCTCCTAAAATTAAAGCAACTTTATCTTTTCCGATAAAATTTTTTCCTATTACAAATGCTTGGGCTAAACCATTAGGTTCAGGTTGTATTTGATATTCGAATCTGCATCCGAGCTTACTTCCATCACCAAGTAAATGTTTAAAAAGCGGCTGATCGTGTGGAGTAGTTATAAATAATATTTCTCTAATCCCAGCATGCATTAATGTCGATAACGGGTAATAAATCATTGGTTTATTGTATACGGGCATTAACTGCTTACTTACAGCTAAAGTCAATGGGTGTAGCCTAGTGCCCGAGCCACCTGCTAAAATGATTCCTTTCATAAAATTATAATTTGTCTAACTCAATATCAGAATCATCATAAAGATAATCTTCTGAATTTTTAAAGTTTTTTGTTAAAACATTTTTTTCTAGACTTAGAAGTAAAGAAGGTAGCAATATTAAATTTGTGAGCATGGCTACAAAAAGAGTTAGAGAAACCAAAACTCCTAGTGCTTGTGTTCCTCCAAATTCTGAAGCAGTAAACATTGAGAAACCAAAAAATAATATAATAGATGTATAGATCATGCTAACTCCTGTTTCCTTGATTGATATTTCAACAGCATCAGTGATACTTTTAGTTTTAAGTTCCTGACGGTACTTTGCTAAAAAATGAATAGTATCATCAATTGAGATACCAAATGCAATACTAAAAACTAATATAGTTGAGGGTTTAATAGCAATACCAAAATAACCCATTAATGCAGAAGTAAATATTAAAGGAATCAAATTAGGAAAAAGAGAAACCAGTACCATTTTAAAAGATTTGAATAGGAAAGACATTAAAAGGGCAATGACAAAAATTGCCAAAATTAAACTGGTAAACAAGTTTTTTACCATGTAGGTGGTCCCTTTAGTATACAACACACCAGATCCAGTTATTACTGAGCTTACCTTGAGTTTTCTAACAGCATTTTCCATAGCTGAAATGAATTTTTCTGAACCGTAAGAATTCTTAATACTAGAAAAAGTTTCTGAAAATGAATTCAATTGTTCTAAATCTCCATTCGATAAATCTTGGTTGACGTTAAATTTAATACGATTATTTTGGGAATAAAGATTATAATAATCTTGATCATTTTTACATTTTAATATCGTGAATTGTTCTGGGTTGACAATACGGTCTATTCTTTGATTTATTCTAATAATTAAACTATCCATTGAAGATGTACCAATATCAGAAATTTGAAGAGTAATTCTTGTAGTCATGTGAGTAGAATCCAAGAAACTACCAACAAAACCGTTCGCATTATCTTTTTGTTGATTCATAAAGGTATTTTTAAAATATTTTGAATTAATAATTCTAGAAAAATAACGTTGGTCTTTAGGTTTACTAAAATCTAAATCGTACTTAGATTCTTTACCGTTTGCATAAGACTGTGATATAAATTTCATAGCATCAACCATTGAAAGAGAAGTAGATAAATATTTCTCTTCTTTTAAAGATTCTTGCAACTTCTGAATTCTAGAAATATTTGAAAAATTTTTATAAACTGTATCCTGGAAGGAAAGGACAATTTCAAATGGAAGTACTCCGTTGAGTTCTTTTTCAAAATAACGTAAATCTTTTATTATTTGACTATTTTTTGGAAGATCGTCTGTGAAGTTCCCTGTAGTATGCATCAAACTTATCCCATAACCACCAAGAATTAATAGAAAAAATGTAGTTATATAAACTTGTTTTCTGTAATATTTAGAAAACTTAATTAAACTAGATACAAAGTTATACATCCACTTTCTGTCTAAATGTTTAACGTGTTTTTCTTTAGGATTACTCAGAAAACTGTAGATTATTGGTACAAGGCAAATACTAAGGATAAACATGCACATAATATTGATAAATGAAACTATTCCAAATTCAACCATCATTTTGGAACTAGTGAATACAAATGTTCCAAAACCAAGAGCGGTAGTAGCATTGGTGAGAAAAGTTGCATTACCAACTTTCTGGATAATTAACTCTAAAGATTTAATTTTATTATTGTTATTTCTGAATTCTTGTTGGTATTTATTAATCAAATAAATACAATTTGGTATTCCGATAACTATAACAAGTGGAGGTATTAGAGCCATCAATGCAGTTAATTCATAACCAAAAAGACCTATGACTCCAACTGACCAAACTACTCCAATCATCACCACTATTAGGGATATAATGACAACTTTAATAGATCTAAAGAAAATTAATAAAAGTATAGAGGTTACTAAAATTGCTAAACAAACAAATAGAGTTAGCTCATCTTTTATAACCTTCATCATGAATGCTCGGATATAGGGTAGGCCGGAAAACTTCCAATTTTCAAAATGATGGTTGTAGGAATTAGCAATATTGTGAATGTCTGAAACTAAATTCCCTCTAAGTTTTGAATTGAATATTTCCTTATTAAGGAAAAACATCATCATGTGTAAATCGCTAGATTTTTTATAAATTATATTTTCGTAAAATTTTAAAGAATTTATTACATTTTTCACACTATCAATATGCGATTGACTTGCTGGATAGTGTTCAATTATTTCTAATAAATCAAACCTTTGCTTTTCTTTATTTTTAACAACATTGTAAAGGTGACCTTCAGAAAATACAGAATCAACAACTTTTTTGTAATAACTAGTGTCTTCATTGGTGATGAGAACTTTTACATTTTGAATACTGTCTGCTAGTTCTAACCAAGCATTAAATTTATCTTTTTCATAAAAATTTGGTTCATTTGTAGCGATAACCAACATCAAGCCATCTTGACCAAAGTTGGATTTAAAATCTTCATAAGCTACATATACGGGATCGTTAGAAGGTAAAAGTTTATTTAACTCGTATTGTAATTTTAATTGCTGTGAGAAATAACCAAAAAATATTGTAAGTAATATTATGGCTACAATAATTAAAATTCTATTACCAAGTATTAGTTTGGAAATATTCTTCCACATTTAAAAATAAATTTTCTACTAAGTTATCAATTAATAAAGAAGTATATGATTATTAGAATAAAGGATTTTGCTAATTTTAATCAACGAGATGAAAAGAACAGAAATTTTTGCATTATTTAAGTACTTCACAATAAGAAAAACTTTAAATTTTTTTAAATTATACTCAAGTTTTTTAATCTCTAAAACTTTAAAATCTTCACATATATCAGGAATGCCCCTGGCATTAAGTTTAGAACCTACTACAGCCTGTAATTTGGGTTGTCCAGAATGCCCAAGTGGATTAAAAAAATTTACAAGAAAAACTGGAAATCTGACAACTTCTTTGAACAAGAAAATTATTGATGAACTAAAACATAATTTATCCTATATAAATTATTATTTCCAAGGGGAACCTTATATTAATCCAAATTTTTTTGAATTTATTTCGTACGCAAACTCAAAAAAAATATTTTGCTCAACATCCACAAATGGGCATTTTTTAAACGATAGTAATTGTGAAAAAACTATAAAATCTGGACTTAAAAGATTAATTATTTCAATTGACGGGAACGATCAAAAAACATATGAAGAGTATAGAAAAAATGGGGAGTATAAAAAGGTTATAAAGGGAACTAAAAATATTTTAAAATGGAAAAAAAAATTAAACAGTCAATTTCCACATGTTATATTTCAATTTTTAGTAGTTAAAACAAATGAACATCTTGTCAATGAAATGAAAGAATTAACAGCGAGTTTAGGAGTCGACGAACTTAGAATAAAAACAGCACAATTTTATAATTTTAAAAATGGAAATAAACTAATGCCAGAAAATGAAAAATACAACAGATATGTTAAAACAAAAAGTGGAGAATATAAATTAAAAAATAAAATGTTTAACCACTGTTGGCGCATGTGGAGTAGCGCGGTTATTACTGTTAATGGCGAATTAGTTCCATGCTGTTTTGATAAAGATGCTAATTATAAGATGGGAAATATTAAAATAACAAGCTTTGAAAAGGTATGGAAAAGTAAAGAATATAATACATTCAGAAATCAAATTTTCTTAGATAGAAGTCAAATTGAAATTTGTAAAAATTGTTCTGAAGGAACAAAAGTATGGGCATAAAAAAAGCCCTTTACAGGGCTTTTATAAGTTCAATAAACTTGTTTTCTAATGATCGTGACCTTCATGCTCATCAGCAGCTTCTTCCATAGTAGAATCAGCAGCAGCTTCTTCCATAGTAGAATCAGCAGGAGCTTCTTCCATAGTAGAGTCAGCAACAACCTCTTCTGCAACTTCTTCAACTGGAGCAACTTCTTCAACTGGTTCAGCAACTGGAGTCTCTTCAGTAGATGCTCCGCAAGAAAACATAATTACTGTGAGTGGTAAAATCCATAATTTTTTCATAATAGACAATTTTTAATTTATAATTAGCAAATGATGTTGCAAAACTGTGTATATTTTTACTAAAATCCTAATTATCAAAGGTAAAATTAGTTTTGACTAAAAATTAAACTTTCATAATGTCAACTTCTTTTAAAGAAACAAATTCATCTACTTTGTCCGAAAATGAATCAGTTAATTTCTGAATTTGGATTTCAGAATCTTTAACAGCATCTTCACTTAATCCTTCGTCTTTTAAACTTCTAACCATTTCGTTAGCATCTTTTCTCTGAGATCTTATACTAACTTTTGCATGTTCACCTTCTGATTTTGCTTTTTTAACCAAATCTTTTCTTCTTTCTTCTGTTAAAACTGGAACAGAAATTAAAATGACTTCTCCATTATTTTGTGGATTAAGACCAAGGTTTGCGTTGATCACTGCTTTTGTGATTTCATCAAGCATCGCTTTTTCCCAAGGTTGAATCGTTAATGTCCTTGAATCTATAGTACTCACATTTGCTATTTGAGACAATGGTGTTAAAGACCCATAATAATCAACTTTAACACTATCCAACATAGAAGGATTAGCTCTACCTGCTCTAATCTTTCCAAGTTCAACATTTAAATGAGCAAGAGATTTCTCCATTGCTTCTTTAGCGTCTTCTAATATTAAGTTAATTTCTTCCATTTAAATTTATTTAAACAGTTACTAAAGTTCCTACCTTGTTGCCTAAGATAACCTTTTTAAGATTTCCAGGAATATTCATATCAAAAACTACAACAGGAATATTATTTTCTTTACATAAAGTAAAAGCTGTCATATCCATAATCTTTAGTTTGTTTTCATAGGCTTTGTCAAAACTTAAAGTATCATATTTTTGGGCTGATGGGTTTTTTTCAGGATCTGAATCATAAACACCGTCAACTCTAGTCCCTTTTAAAATAACATCGCAATCAATTTCTACAGCTCTTAGAGATGCTGCAGAATCAGTTGTAAAAAAGGGATTACCTGTTCCTGATCCAAAAATAACTACTCTACCTTTTTCTAAATGTCGAACTGCTTTTCTTTTAATGTAAGGTTCTGCAATCTGCTTCATATCAATAGCTGATTGAAGTCTGGTATATAAACCAATTGTTTCTAGCGCAGATTGAAGTGCCATACTATTGATCATTGTAGCTAACATCCCCATATAATCCCCTTGAGTTCGATCCATGCCTCCTTTTTCAGCTTGAACTCCTCTAAAAATATTACCACCACCTATTACAATACCTACCTCTACTTTTAAGTCCACTATTTCTTTGATATCTTGAGCATATTGCATTAACCTTTTGTTATCAATTCCAAACTGTTTATCACCCATTAGGGCTTCTCCACTAAGTTTTAATAAAATCCTTTTATACTTCATATATTAAAATTTAAGACAAAAAAAAGAGAGCTAAAAGCTCTCTAAATATAATCAACAATATTAAATCGAAAGAGAATATCTCTTAAAATCTGTCACCTTGAGGTTAGGATTAGTTTCTTTAAGAAACTGAGCAACTGTTTTCTTGTTATCTCTTATGAATGCTTGATTCACTAGAGTAGTCTCTTTGAAAAATTTATTTAATCTTCCTTTAGCAATTTTCTCAGCCATTTCAGCTGGTTTCCCTTCTTGTATAGCCAATTCTTTACCAACTTCTAATTCTCTATCTATAACATCTTGTGTTACTGATTCTTGATCTAAAGCAATTGGATTCATTGCAGCAACTTGCATAGCAACTTGTTTACCTACTTCTTCTTCGTCTTCAGTCAATCCAACAATGGTAGCAATTTGGTTTCCTGGGTGATTGTAAGCAATCACTCTGTTAGCTGAAATTTTTTCAAAAACTGAAATTTCAATTTTTTCACCAATCACACCACTTTGTTCTGTAATTTTTTCGGAAACGCTTAATTCACTGTCTAAATATTTTTGTCCTAAAAAGATTTCTAAGTTTGAAGCGTTAGTTTCAATAGCAAGATCTACTAAGGAATTAGCTAAAACTCCAAAATCATTATTTTTTGCAACAAAATCAGTTTCACAATTTAAACATAAAAGGTATCCATTATCTTTTTCAGATTTAGCAACTACCAATCCTTCACTAGCATTTCTATCCCCTCTTTTAGCTGCAATTTTCTGACCTTTTTTTCTCAAAAAATCAATTGCTGACTCCATATTTCCATTAGATTCAGTAAGAGCTTTTTTGCAGTCCATCATACCTGCACCTGTTTTTTTTCTTAACTCATTTACTTCTTTAGCTGTAATACCCATTTTTGTTTTAGAATTAAGATTTAACTTCTTCTTTTTTAACTTGATTTTCTTCAGTTTTAGCAGCCTCACTAGCTGATTTTTCCTGAGCAATTTTCTCTTTAGTTTGTTTTCTTTCACCCAAACCTTCCTTAATAGAATCGCAAAGATTAGAAACTACTAAATCAATTGATTTGGTTGCATCATCATTTGAAGGTATAACAAAATCAATTCCTTCTGGACTAGAATTAGTATCTACCATTGCAAAAATTGGAATGTTTAAATTCCTAGCTTCAGCTAAAGCAATATGTTCCTTTTTAACATCAACTATAAAAATTGCAGCTGGTAATCTATTCATATCTGAAATAGAACCAAAAATTTTATCAATTTTTTCTCTTTTTCTAGTTAACTGCAATCTTTCTCTTTTAGACATCGTATCTGCAGTACCATCTTTCATCATCTTGTCGATAGAAGTCATCTTTTTGATGGTTTTTCTAGTAGTTTTAAAATTGGTTAATAATCCACCCGGCCATCTTTCAGTTATTGAAGGCATATTTACCTCTGCAACTTTATTAGACATGATATCTTTAGCTTGCTTTTTGGTAGCTACAAATAGAATTTTTCTTCCAGATTTAGCAATTTGTCTCATTGCGCTAGAAGCTTCTTCTAATTTAATTAAAGTTTTGTTTAAATCAATTACATGAATCCCCTTCTTCTCATCGAAAATATAAGGAGACATACTTGGATTCCATTTCCTTTTTAAATGTCCGAAATGAACTCCGGCATTTAACATTTGTTCAAAAGTTACTTTTGTCATATTTGTTTACTTTCTTGTTACTGTTTTATCAGCAGGCATACAGTAGCATTTATTTGATCTGTAGGCCTTAGATACTAAACCATGTGCCCTGGCACATACATTGTTAAAATTATCTTTTACTAAACTGGAATTTTTTTCTAGCTTTCGGTTGTCCTGGTTTTTTTCTTTCAACCATTCTTGGATCCCTAGTCATGAGACCTTCTGCTTTAAGCAGTGGTTTGAAATCTGCATTTATTTCCACTAGTGCCCTTGAAATTGCCAATCTTATAGCTTCAACTTGACCAGTAGAACCACCGCCGTTAACATTAATAGTAGCATCATATTTGCCTTTTGTTCCAGTTAATTCAAAAGGTTGAAAGATTTTATACTGCAATACATCTGTAGTGAAGTAGTCTTTATGATCTCTTTTATTAATTGTAATTTTACCTTTTCCACTTTTTAGGTAAATTCTAGCTACTGAAGATTTTCTTCTTCCTAATTTGTTAATTATGGACATTAAATATTAATTAAGTTCTACTTTTTTTGGCTTTTGCGCTTCTTTATCGTGATTTTCTCCAACAAAAACATGGAGATTTGTAAATAATTTTCTTCCCAATCTATTTTTTGGCAACATTCCTTTTACCGCTTTTTCTACTAATCTCTCTGGGAATTTTCTTAATAATGAGGAAGCATTAATGGATCTTTGTCCTCCTGGATATCCTGTGTGTCTAATGTATTCTTTATTTTCCCATTTGTTTCCAGATAATGTTACTTTTTCTGCATTAATTACGATAACATTATCACCACAATCAACATGTGGGGTGAAATCTACTTTGTGTTTTCCTCTTATAAAACCAGCGATTTTACTAGCGATTCTTCCTAGTGGTTGGCCTTCGGCATCGATTAATAACCACTCCTTATTTACTGTTTCTCTGTTAGCTGAAACTGTTCTGTAACTTAAATGACTCACTTTTATAATGTTATTTAATTAATGGGCTGCGAAGATATGATATAATTTTGATACTTACAATTGATAATGATTTTTTTAAAAATCAAAACTTAAATAACATTTAATTTAGTTCCTACTTTTACAAAAGCATTGATTGCCTTATCTAAATCTTCTTTCGAATGAGCTGCTGAAATTTGAGTTCTAATTCTTGCCTTTCCCTTTGGTACCACCGGATAAAAAAAACCAACTGCATATACCCCTTCATCTAAAAGTAAATCAGCAAACTTTTGAGACAGCGATGCTTCATATAGCATAATTGGAACAATTGGAGAATCACCTTGCTTTACATCAAATCCAGCATTAATGATTTTATTTTTAAAATATTTAGTGTTTTCTTCCAGCTTGTCTCTTAATGCAGTACTTGAAGATAAAATTTCAAAAACTTTATTGGCCGCACCTACTATAGATGGGGCTAATGAATTGGAAAATAAATAGGGTCTAGATTTTTGACGTAACATCTCAATGATTTCTTTTTTCCCAGTGGTATATCCCCCCATTGCACCACCTAAAGCCTTACCTAGTGTTCCGGTGATTATATCAACTCTATTAATAACATTGTGATATTCCGGTACTCCTCTTCCTGTTTTACCGATAAATCCTGCAGAATGGCATTCGTCGGTCATAACAAGTGCATCATATCGGTCTGCTAAATCACAAATTTCGTTTAATTTAGCGATATCACCATCCATAGAAAAAACACCATCAGTAACTATAATTCTGTTTCTAGAATTCTTGGATTCTTTGAGTTGTATTTCTAAGTCCTCCATGTCACTGTGCTTATACCTATACCTTTTGGATTTGCAGAGTCTAATTCCATCAATAATTGACGCATGGTTTAATTCATCTGATATAATAGCATCTTCTGAACTGAACAAGGGTTCAAATAAACCTCCATTTGCGTCAAAGGCAGCAGCATATAAAATTGTATCTTCTGTACTGTAAAAATCAGCAATTTTTTTTTCTAATTCCTTATGGATGTCTTGAGTTCCACAAATAAATCTTACAGAAGACATTCCAAATCCATGGGTTTCTAAAGCAGACTTTGCAGCAGATATAACTTCAGTATTTGATGACAAGCCTAAATAATTATTAGCACACATTATTATCACTTCTTTATCTCCTTCTACTAAAACGCTAGAACCTTGAGGGCTGATAATAACACGCTCCTTTTTGAAGATTCCTAAAGATTTGATGTTAGCAAGCTCTTCTTTTAATTGATATTTGATTGATCCGTACATCTTAAACGATCCCTTGGTCAATCATAGCATCAGCTACTTTTACAAAACCAGCTATATTTGCTCCTTTAACATAATCTACATAACCATCCTCTTGAGTACCATAAACAACACATTGCTCGTGTATACTTAACATAATATCATGTAATTTTTTATCAACTTCTTCTCTGGTCCAGTTAAATCTTAGAGAGTTTTGTGACATTTCTAGTCCTGAAGTTGCAACACCACCAGCATTTGAAGCCTTACCAGGTGAAAAAAGAATTTTATTTTCTGTGAAAACTTCTATAGCTTCTGGATTACAAGGCATGTTAGCACCTTCAACAACAGCAATACATCCGTTTTTAACTAATAACTTTGCATGATCCTTTGCTAATTCATTTTGAGTTGCGCATGGTAAAGCCAAGTGTACTTTTACATCCCAAGGCTTTTTTCCTTCTTGAAAAGTCGCATTAGCATATTTGTTTGCGTATTCAGAAATTCTACCCCTTTCGACATTTTTTAAATTCATTATCCAAGATAATTTCTCATCATCTATTCCATCTGCATCATAAATATACCCTTTGGAGTCACTCATAGTCACCACCTTTGCACCCAGTTGAATACATTTCTCGCAAGCATATTGCGCAACATTTCCAGATCCAGAAATTGACACAATTTTATTTTTAAAATCATCTCCTTTAGCATTTAACATTTTTTCAGCAAAATATACTACACCATATCCTGTTGCCTCAGGTCTTATTAATGAACCTCCCCAGTTTATCCCTTTACCCGTTAAAACTCCAGTAAATTCGTTCCTTAATCTTTTGTATTGACCAAACATATATCCGATCTCCCTTCCACCAACACCAATATCGCCAGCAGGAACATCAGTATTTGGTCCAATATGTCTAGATAATTCTGTCATGAAGGATTGGCAAAATTTCATTACTTCATTATCAGATTTCCCTTTTGGATTAAAATCAGAGCCACCTTTACCACCACCCATTGGGAGAGTTGTTAATGAATTTTTAAATATTTGTTCAAAACCTAAAAATTTTAATATCGATAAATTTACAGAAGGGTGAAACCTTAGACCTCCTTTGTAAGGACCAATAGCAGAATTAAATTCCACTCTAAATCCTCTGTTAACTTGAGGCTCGCCAGCGTCGTTTACCCAAGGAACTCTAAATTGAATTACTCTTTCAGGCTCAACAATTCTTTCTAAAATTTTTGCTGCTTTGTACTTAATATTATTTTCAATAAAGGGAATAACGGTTTCTGCAACTTCTTCAACCGCTTGGATAAATTCTGGTTCATGACCATCTTTTATCTCTAAATTTTTCATAAATGAATCAATCTGTTTTTGATAATTAGACATTTTTAAGAATTTTTTAGTTTCAGGTCAAATGTATGCAATTTTATTTGTGAATTTTGTGGAATGATAATCAATTTATTGTGCTATTAAGGTCAAACAAAGTATAATCATTTCTATTTCTCACTTATATTAGTTAAATGGCACAATCTCAATTTGATAGTATTACAACATTAACATCAAAAAAAGACGATTTCTACTACTCTAAGGAAGGTTTAATTACTTTTACAGAAAAATATCATTTGGACAGAGGATATTGTTGCGAAAGCAAATGTAAGCACTGTCCCTACGGATTTAATAAGTAATTTTATCCCATACCAACAATGACTCATTTTAAAAATTTAGTATCTAAAGGAATACCCAATGAACTACCTGACTTTAAAAAAATATCTAATAATTTAAGTCATGCACCTAAACGAAAGGATATTTTATCTAATACGGAGAAGATCTTGGCTCTAAAAAACGCCTTAAGATACTTCCCAAAAAAACATCACTCAATTTTAGGACCTGAGTTTCACAAAGAATTACATGATTATGGTCGAATTTACATGTATAGGTTTCAACCTGATTATGAAATTCATGCAAGATCATTAGATGAATATCCTGGAAAATCGATTCAAGCTAAATCGATCATGTTGATGATTCAAAACAACTTAGATCCACAAATAGCTCAGCATCCCCAAGAACTTATTACCTACGGAGGAAATGGGTCTGTTTTTCAAAATTGGGCCCAATACTTACTAACCATGCAATATTTATCTGAAATGGATGATGAGCAAACACTGGTAATAAATAGTGGACATCCGTTGGGATTATTTCCTTCTAATAAAAATGCACCAAGAGTTGTTGTCTCGAATGGAATGATGATACCTAATTACTCCAAACCAGACGACTGGGAAAAGTTCAATGCACTAGGAGTTACACAGTACGGTCAAATGACAGCTGGCTCCTACATGTACATTGGGCCTCAAGGTATCGTTCACGGCACTACTATTACCATTCTTAATGCTTGTAGAATGATAAAATCTGATTCGTCTAAAAGACAATTATTCGTAACTGCTGGGCTTGGAGGGATGAGCGGAGCCCAACCCAAAGCAGGAAATATTGCGGGTGTAATATCTGTTACTGCAGAAATTAACCCGAAAGCAAGTTATAAGAGGCATAAACAAGGATGGGTTGACGAAATAATAAACGATTTAGACCAATTGTGTAAGCGTGTTAAATTAGCAAAAAAACAAAATGAAATAGTTTCAATAGCATTTGATGGCAACATAGTGGATGTTTGGGAGAAGTTTGATAAAGAAAATATCTACATAGATTTAGGATCTGACCAAACTTCACTTCATAATCCTTGGGCTGGAGGATATTATCCAGCCGGACTATCATTTAAAGATGCTAATAATTTAATGGTTGAAAACCCTATTCAGTTCAAAACTAAAGTTAAAGAATCGCTTATAAGACAAACTAAAGCGATAAAAAAACATACTGATAGAGGAACTTACTTTTTTGATTATGGAAATGCATTTTTATTAGAAGCTTCAAGAGCTGGTGCAGATATTTTAAACAGTGATAAAACTACCTTTAAATATCCATCTTATGTGCAAGATATATTAGGTCCAATGTGTTTCGATTATGGATTTGGACCATTCAGATGGGTGTGTACTTCATGTAATCCTAAAGATTTAAGAACTACAGACAACATCGCTTGTGAAGTTTTAAAAGAATTAATCAAAAAAGCACCTACAGAAATCCAACAACAAATGAAAGATAACATCAAATGGATTGAAGGGGCACAACAAAATAATTTAGTTGTAGGATCACAAGCAAGAATTTTATATGCAGATTCTGAAGGTAGAATTGCTATTGCTAAAGCATTCAATAAAGCAATAAAAAAAGGATTAATTTCTGCACCTATTGTTCTAGGTAGAGACCACCACGATGTTTCTGGAACAGATTCTCCATACAGAGAGACATCAAATATATATGACGGTTCTTCATTTACTGCAGATATGGCTATCCAAAATGTTATTGGAGACTCATTTAGAGGGGCCACCTGGGTGAGTATTCATAACGGTGGTGGCGTTGGATGGGGAGAAGTAATTAACGGTGGGTTTGGATTAACCATAGATGGATCGTATGAATCGGAAAAAAAATTAAGCAATATGTTATTCTGGGACGTAAATAATGGAATTGCAAGAAGAAATTGGGCTAGAAACGACGAAGCAATTTTTGCAATTAAAAGAGAAATGAAAAGAAATTCTAAACTAAAGGTTACCATACCTTTTAAAGCTGACGATGAAAGTATTGAAACACTAATCAAATAATTTCTTTAACATTTATCAACTCCTTTATTTATAATACAAATCCTATATTTATAGAATGATCGAATTCAAAGGAAAAACTGTTTGGATAACCGGTGCCACTTCGGGAATAGGGAAAGCATTGGCAATAAAATTAGCTTCTTTAGGTGCCAATTTAATACTTTCATCACGAAGAGAAAAAGAACTTGAAGAAGTAAAAATGAAGTGCGATACTGAATGTCTAATATTAAAATTAGACTTAGAAAACTCCACTAATTTCTCAGAAAAAGTAGAAAAAGTCATCTCCAAGTTTAATCGTATTGATTTACTTATAAATAATGCGGGAATTAGTCAAAGATCGATGGCTTTTGAAACCAGCCTTGAAGTAGACCGTAAGCTGATGGAAATCAATTATTTTGGAACTGTAGCACTAACTAAAGCTGTTTTGCCAGTTATGCAAAAACAGAAAAATGGTCACATTGTAACCGTCAGTAGCAGCTCTGGGAAATTTGGTTTTTTCTTAAGATCTTCTTATTCAGCATCAAAATTTGCGCAGGTTGGCTTTTTTGAAACTCTTCGGCTTGAGGAGGAAAAAAATAATATTTCAGTAAGTATCGTATTCCCCTTTTTAGTAAAAACTAATATCTCTATTAATGCCGTTAACAAAGATGGAGATATTAAAATAGAAAAAGATCCACTTATTGAAAACGGAATATCTACTGAAAAATGTGCTCAGGATATTATTAATGGAATAATGGATAATAAAAAAGAAATATACTCAGGTGGAAAAGGGTCCTTTATTGTACATCTAAAAAGATTTTTTCCAGAATTTTTTTACAAAGTCATGAGAAAACAAAATCCCAATAATTAATCTTTTACCCTAGTAAATTTTAAAGCTTTTAACATCCAATCTGGGAGCGGTTGGGAAGGTTTTCTTTTTTCAACGTTTAAATAAAAACCTAATTTCTCAATAATTGGAATTTTATAAACCTCTATCATTTCAATTAAAGTACCGTCTGGATCTTCACAATAAGTGCAATGAACACGTGTACTTTCCCCCATACTCAATACATCTTTAGTATCACAAGTAAATCCAAATCCTGCTGTAGACAATCTTTCTCCAAGAGCCTTCATATTTCTAACATCAAAACCTAAGTGAACAAATCCCGTGTCCCCCCATAATCTATTTTCATAAATCTTTTGAGGACTTCTTTTTGAAGTATCTTGAACTAATTCGATAAAACTTTTACCAGCAAGTTTGGAAAATCCACCACCTGATGGTTTTTTTTGTGAAAGTAAGACTCTTCTATACTCAGAATTTCCACCTGGCAAATTGGACCAATCGCTAAAAATACTTGTTTGATCTTCTAATACCTCATCGTAACCTAAAAATTGGTAAAAAGCCAAAGATTTCTCCATATTTGAAACCCCGATTGAACATCCTACCGTTCCCCCAGTTATATGCTTATGGTTGGTATAAAAATCGTTAGCTGGTATAATTTGCCAAATTAAACCGTCTAAATCTTTTACATAAAAAGTTTCATATCCGTAATGAGTTTTAACTACATCAGAAATAAGATTTCCATTATTAGAATTAAAAAAGTTAAATGCTTTTTGAACATTAGGAGTCTTGATAAAGCCAACAAAGATTCCTAAATCACCCAATTGTAGTTTTTCTTTTGAATGGGTTGCTTGAAAAGTACTTGGACTTACAACCTCCATTGCACAACCACCTTTAATATTTAAAATCATTGCCGCACGCTTAGAAATAACTTTCCCTTTTGTGTAGATCGTCATTAAAGGAGCTTCTGCTTCGTCATTAAATAATGGAATATCCATTCCAAAGAATTTTCTATACCATTTCCAAGAAGCTTCGTGATTAGGAACTCCTACTCCTAAATGTTGAATTCCGTGAATTGTAAAACTCATGATTTAATTCTTTCTACGTAAATACCTTTTTGAATATCTACTTTAATATTATCTCCAGTATCTATAAATAAAGGGACTTTTACCTCTGCTCCTGTGTCTATAGTTGCGGGCTTCATTGTATTCGTAGCGGTATCTCCTTTTACTCCAGGTTCTGTGTAAGTTACTTCAGCAGATAAAAATTGAGGTTGTTCTACTAAAATTGGCATTTCTTCCTCAGCGTGAAAAATAATGGTGCAGATAAGACCTTCTTTTAAAAATTCTGGTTGGTCTATCATTCGAGACTCTATAAAAATTTGTTCGTAGTTATCTGTATGCATAAAGTGATAACCGTCATTTTCTTTATATAAATATTGATAAGATCTATTTTCAATTCTAACAATTTCAATCTTATGACCTGAAGGAAACGTGTGATCCAACACTCTACCATCTTCAATTCCTCTCATTTTTGTTCGAACGAATGCTGGGCCTTTTCCAGGCTTAACATGTTGAAATTCTTTTACCTGCATTAATTTGTTGTTATGCTTTATACATAACCCATTTTTTATATCTGATGTTGAAGCCATAAATAAATTTTAAAGATGCAAATATAGGAAATGTTACAGTTGAGATTAACTTATGTTGCTCCAATTTGGTTTTAATTTAATTTGTCTAAGTAATTCCGTATTGATTGATTGATTGTCAGAACTGGATAAATGAGGATCTGTATTAAGTAATTCATCAACATCAATTTTAGCTAATTGAACAAGTTGACCGTCTCTAGCAAGATTGGCTAATTTGAAATCCAAAACCCCACTTTGTTGAGTCCCCATAACATCACCCGGTCCTCTAATTTTTAAATCTTGTTCTGAAATTTCAAAACCATCATTAGTCCTTACCATGGTTTCCAACCTTATTTTTGCTTCTTTAGATAGTTTATAGCCACTCATTAGTATACAATATGATTTTTCAGCACCTCGACCTACTCTTCCTCTAAGTTGGTGTAACTGAGAAAGTCCAAATTTTTCAGCACTTTCTATTATCATTAAAGATGCATTTGGAACGTCTACTCCTACTTCAATTACAGTAGTTGCAACCATAATTTGAGTTTGACCTTTAACAAATTGTGACATTTCATAATTTTTAGCCTCTGGTTTCATTTTTCCATGAACAATACTCACTTTATAGTGCGGTAGAGGAAATCTCCTTACAATACTTTCATAACCATCCATTAAGTCTTTGTAGTCCAATTTCTCTGACTCTTCAATTAATGGATAAACTATATACACTTGATGACCTTTTTTAATTTCATCTTCAATAAATTGAAAAACTTTCAACCTACTAGAATCAAATCTGTGAATGGTATTAATAGGTTTCCTTCCAGGAGGCAGTTCATCAATTACAGATACCTCTAGATCACCATAAAAAGTCATGGCTAAAGTTCTAGGAATTGGTGTTGCTGTCATCACTAAAACGTGTGGAGGGAAATTATTTTTCTTCCACAATTTTGCTCTTTGAGCTACGCCAAATCTATGTTGTTCATCAATTATTGAAATTCCTAAATTTTTAAACTTCACTTTATCTTCAATAAGAGCATGAGTACCTACTAAAATATTTAAGCTCCCATTTTCTAAGGACTCATGAATAACTTTTCTATCAGCTTTTTTCACGGAGCCAGTTAACAGAGAAATTTTAATTCCAATAGGCTTTAAAAAGTTTAAAATTGTCTTAAAATGTTGGTTGGCTAAAATTTCTGTTGGAGCCATTAAGCAAGCCTGAAAACCGTTGTCAATGGCTAAAAGAATTGTCAATACAGCAACTAATGTTTTACCGCTGCCAACATCTCCTTGAAGTAACCTATTCATATGCATTCCAGAACCTAAATCTTTTCTAATTTCCTTCACAACTCTCTTCTGAGCATTTGTTAATTCAAAGGGTAAATGATTGTTGAAAAAATCATTGAAATTATTACCAACCTTATTGAAAATGTATCCTTTAGATTTTTTTCTAGTATTAATTTTTTGTCGGGTCATCCCTAGTTGCAAAAAGAATAGCTCCTCATATTTTAGTCTTAAAATTGACTTTTGTAGTGAGATTTTGTCTTTTGGAAAATGAATATTAGAGTAAGCGGAATTTACGTTTGGGAAATTATTTTTTTGTTCAATTCTTTTAGATAATGTTAAGGGAATTACGTTCATAACCTGAGTTAATAAATTTCGCATTAGATTTTCTATACCTTTAGAATGAAGGCCGAAAGCAGTTAGTTTTTCTGTAGAATGGTAAACAGGTTGTAAACTACCTACTTTATTTTTGTTCTTTTCCTCTAATTCAATTTCAGGATGATTAAAATTTATTCTATTTCCATATTCAGTAGGTTTACCAAAAACAACATAGAAATCACCAACTTTCACAGTAGACTTTAGCCATTTAACTCCCCTGAACCATACTAGTTGTATAGATCCACTTTCGTCTGAAGCTGTAACAACTAATCTTTTTCTTCTTGGCTGACCCAGTTCTTTTACATCGATAATTTTAACTAATAACTGTACATTATCTGTAGATTCAAGTATGTTTTTAATCAATATGGTTTTAGTTCTGTCTACATATCTAAAAGGGAAATGATTTAGTAAATCTCTGTACCTAAAAATATTAAGTTCAGATTTGAGTACGTCAGCTCTTTTTGGACCAACACCCTTTAAATATTCTATGGAGGTATGTAATAAGTTATTAATCAAAGATGAAAAGTATTCATCTATGAAAATAGAATAAATTAATATAAAATTCTAGTTGATTAGATAGAATCTTTGCCCAACAACAATACAGGGTTTTCTAAATAATTTTTAAAACTATTTAGAAATGCAGAACCGACAGCTCCATCAACCACTCTATGATCGCAGCTTAAAGTAACTTTCATTACGTTTCCCGGAACTATTTCACCATTTTTCACCACGGGTACCTGTTGTATTCCTCCAATAGCCAATATACATGCATCTGGGGGATTGACAATTGCTGTAAACTCATCTATACCGAACATTCCTAAATTAGAGATGGTAAAAGTGTTACCTTCCCATTCGTCAGGTTGTAATTTCTTTTCTTTCGCTTTTTTAGCAAAAGTTTTTACTTCTTCACCAATCTGTGTCAATGGTTTTTCATTAGCAAATCTAACTACTGGCACTAATAAGCCTTCATCAACTGCTACAGCAACTCCAATATGAACATGATCGTTATATCTGATAAAATCTCCAAACCAAGATGCATTTACCTTAGGATGGTCTTTTAATGAAACCGCTGCAGCCTTTACTACAAAATCATTAAAAGAAATTTTTGCAGGCGCAATAGATTTATTAATAGCTAATCTAGATGCAATTGCGTTATCCATATTAATAGATACCGTTAGGTAAAAATGAGGAGCTGAAAACTTACTATCTGCAAGTCTATGAGCAATAACTTTTCGCATCTGAGATACAGGCTCGTCTTTAAAAGACTCTTGGCCACTTATAGTCGATTTACCATTAAAATTGTCTATATCTCGTTTCACTATTCTACCTTCAGTACCGGTTCCCTTAACGAATTTTAAATTGACACCTCTTTCTTTAGCTAATTTTTTTGCAAGCGGCGAAGCCTTTACATCTAAATTAGAGATGGAATCAGTTGAAGGAAAAGTATTGTTAGATGCTACTGGTTGTTGTAAAATAGGTGTTGGAACTACAGGAACATCCTTTACAGGAGCAGGTACTTTTGTTTTAACTTCTTCTTTAATAGGATTTGGACTTGATTCAGCGAGTTTATCCTCTTTAAGTAGTTCTTTGATGTCTTCACCTTTTTCACCAAGAATTGCAAGAATTGAGTCTACTGGAGCAGTTTGACCTTTCTCAACACCAATATGCAAGAGAACTCCTTCTTGAAAGGATTCAAATTCCATTGTAGCTTTGTCTGTTTCGATTTCTGCTAGCAATTCTCCACTTTCAATGCTGTCTCCAACATTTTTGTGCCATTCTGCCACGACGCCCTCGGTCATGGTATCACTTAACTTGGGCATTCTTACAATTTCAGCCATAAATTAAATTTATTCTTTTATAAATGGATAATCATTTTGAGTGTAAACATCTTCATACAACTCGTGTGCTTCTAATTCAGGAGACTCTTCTGCAAAAACAACAGACTCTTCGACAATTGCCTTAACATCATCTTGAATTTTTTTTATTTCACTTTCAGAAGCCAATTTATTAGTCTGAATAGTTTTAAGTACTTGAGAAATTGGGTCTTTTCCTTTATAGTCTTCTACCTCATCTTTAGTTCGGTACTTTTGAGGGTCAGACATGGAGTGCCCTTTGTATCTATAGGTTCTTATATCTAATAATGTAGGTCCATCTCCTTTTCTTGCTCTTTCAGAAGCTTCTTCTATTGCATGATGAACTGCTTCTACAGACATTCCATCTACTACTTTGGAAGGCATGTGATAGGATTTACCCATTTCACTCATGTCCTCAACATTTGTAGTTCTTTTCACAGAAGTACCCATTGCATAATTATTGTTTTCAATTATAAAGACAACTGGAAGTTTCCACATCATTGCCATATTAAATGTTTCGTGTAATGCACCCTGCCTAGCAGCTCCGTCTCCAAATGAACAATAAGTTACCGCTTTATTACCTTTGTACTGATCTGCGAATGCAATCCCAGCTCCCATAGGGATTTGAGCACCAACTATACCATGGCCTCCCATTAAATTTACATCTTTACTAAACATGTGCATGGAACCACCCTTTCCTTTGGACATACCTGTTTTTTTTCCATAAAGCTCTGCTACCATAAACTTTGGATGAACTCCTAATGCTATGGGATGTGCGTGGTCTCTGTAGGCAGTAATATGTTTATCTTCTTTATGGCAAGCTGAAGCTGTTCCAGCAACCAAAGCTTCTTGGCCTATATACAAATGGCAAAAACCTCCAAATTTTTGTTGGATATAAAGGTGACCAACACGTTCCTCAATTTTACGCATT
>Ga0209716_1000289_pt1 | contig 51968 bp, 63 predicted proteins | sample COGITO_mtgs_1205_FD_184811 | JGI IMG/M metagenome (GOLD analysis project Ga0209716, IMG submission 184811) | Pelagic marine microbial communities from North Sea - COGITO_mtgs_120531 (SPAdes) (version 2) | ecosystem: Environmental > Aquatic > Marine > Epipelagic ...
GCCAAGTAAAAGGGCTGCTGTGACCGTGTTTAAGTTCCGGCCAGATGTAGTGGGTAACCTAGTCGAGACTCCCCGTTTGGTCGAAGCATACAAACGAGACCCGTATTTTTACTACGTTTAGTGTTTAAATTTATTAGCATAGCTAATATAATAAGTGCAAGAGGCTAATAATGGTTTATTTTAAAAGAGAAAATTTTGCAGGCATCGCACCGGCAGTCAATCCTCGGCTGTTGGCGGAGAGATTCGGGCAGATTGCAGAGAACATCGACTTTGAGTCCCAACACCTTAAATCTGTTACTGAAGATTCTGATACGTATTCGCTGCAAAATACTGCACGACGTTCTATATATTTCTACCGCGACACAAACTGGTTGGAATGGGGCGAAGAAGACGTCTCTGTAGTGCCGGGGCCTATACCGGGGGATACAACTGATCGCCTGTATTATACCGGTGACGATTACCCGCGCGTTGGTACATATGCCACTTTAGTGGCTGGCAGCAACGGTTACCCTAATACGTCGTATCGTTTAGGAGTTCCCGCGCCTTCTGCTGCCCCTACTGTCGTTATAAATAACACAGCCGATGACGACCTTACGCCCGATGACGTTAGCTATGTATATACATTGGTAACCGTTTTTGGCGAAGAGGGTCCACCTAGCTCCCCAAGCGGTGCGGTAGAAAAAGATAACGGCCAAACCGCAACGCTCACTTTAGCTACAGGCAGCTTACCTTCTGGTAACTACAATTTTGGCGCCGGTGCAAAGAAGCGTATATACCGTTCCAATACAGGTTCTACAAACACTCGGTTTCAGTTTGTAGCTGAAGTGTCATACAACGCTACTTCGTATACAGATATCACTGAGTCTGCGCTTTTGGGTGAAGTATTGCCGAGTGATACTTGGATTGGTCCGCCAGATGATGATACGAACCTGTATCCCGATGGCCCGTTGCAGGGGTTAATCCCACTCGCACAAGGCGTCATGGCGGGCTTTACAGGCAAGCGTTTTTGCTTGAGCGAACCATTTCTTCCCCATGCTTGGCCAATCCAATATCGGATTACGACTGAAGAAGACATTGTTGCTATAGCAGGCACTTCTAATGGCGTAGTTGCTCTGACAAACGGTCGGCCTTATTTTATTACTGGTACTGACCCCAGTGCTATGTCGGCGATTCGAATAGATCTGGCACAAGCCTGCGTCAATTCACGAAGCGTTGTAGATATGGGCGACTACATTATCTATGCGGGGCCAGATGGCTTATGCACAGTGCAAGGCACGCAAGGTGTTGTTGCAACGCAAGGGCAAATTAGTGCTAAACAGTGGAACGATGATTTCAACCCAACCACTATTCGAGCGTTCAAGCATGAAGGCACGTACGTAGCTTTTCATGATGGTGGTGGTTGGGTATACGACCCCCGCAATCAGGACGCAAGCCTATCTACATTGACAGTTTCTGGAGATATTAGAGGCGGCTACCGGAACCCGAAAGACGGCCAGCTTTACGTTATTGTCGGCAATAAAATTCGTAAGTATCGTGGCAGCACCACACCTAAAAACCTCAAGTTCAAGACCAAAAAGTTTATAAGCGCCTCACCTATTTCTATGGGTTGGATCTCAGTCAACGCAAATGAATACCCAGTGACGGTAAAAATATATGGCGACGGGAATCTTGTTTGTCATTACACACTTAGTAAATCAGGAGCAACATATACGCACGCTTCCACTGTACCAAGCAACATAAGTGATGGTATTTTGCGCGAACCAATAATGCGTATGCCAGCAGTTGTCGCCCAAGAGTGGGAGATCCAAGTCGAGGGTACTGACATTAATGAGTTCTGTTTAGCGCAGAGCATGGACGAGGTGCGTGGTACATGACAAACCCCACCCAAGTTCCAGGCATACCAAGACCGCCTTCAACGGTAGATGCAGAAACGCGCGCCTATCTTACTGCTTTAGCAGAAGCCGTTGAGATACGCCTTGGCCGTCGAGGTGATCCTCTTGATCGAGCCATTACCTTACGAGAGCTTGTTGCTGGGGGCCTTGCAGTCAATCTCCAAGGAGACTATTTCAACGAGCTTCGTACAGGTTCAGGCAACACTATTGGCCCTGCGCCTACTCCAGCGATACAAAACCTTAGCCCTCCTGCGATTATTACTAGTCTTGCGGCATCGGGCGCGTATTCTGTTATTAATCTGAGTTGGGCCCCTATTGCTTCTGGCACTGGAGTGCTTACAGAGGTGTGGTCTCACACTAGTGATGTGCTTGGTGACGCCGTGCTGACTGCGGTTGTTAGTGGGTTCACATACACCGACCCAGTTGGAAGTGCGCAGACTCGTTACTATTGGGCCCGAGCTGTTTCTCAAGCTGACATATTTGGCCCGTTCAATGCCAGCGCGGGGACAGCAGCTACAACGGCTGCGGACGTTGACTTTCAGTTAGGCGTTTTGGCTAACGCAATTACTAGCAGCGAGTTAGCTACGTCGTTAGCGACTCCGATTGGTAACTTGCCAGCCAATACAGCTAACAGTATTTCAACGTTAGAAACTGAACAAAACGCCCAAGGCGTAACAATTACAGCTCAGGCTGGTACCATTTCAACATTAGGAACTGAACAAAACGCCCAAGGCGTAACAATTGGAGCTCAGGCTAGTACCATTTCAACGTTAGAAACTGAACAAAACGCCCAAGGCGTAACAATTGCAGCTCAGGCTGGTACCATTTCAACGTTAAATTCGACGGTAGGAGCTAACTCCACGTCGATTTCGACACAAGCCACAACCGTTAATGGTTTAAAAGCCCAGTACTCAGTAAAAATAGATAACAACGGACACATTTCGGGCTTTGGTCTAAGCAGCACGACTACGACCGCAGGGCCAACGTCTGCATTTATTGTTCGTGCTGATAGGTTCGCGGTTATTGATCCTGCTTCTACAGCTGATGGGCTAGGCACAACGACTCCAACAGCGGACAACGTACCGTTCTTCATTGACAGCGGTACGACTTACATCAAAGCGGCCGCGATAAAAGACGCGTCAATTACGTCAGCAAAGGTTGGTTCATTAAATGCTAATCAGATCTCTACGGGCACACTGAGTGCCGACAGACTTGGTGCAGGCAGCATTGGGGTAAATAAGCTAAACCTTGTTGGTACAGGAGCACAAATTAATTTGAAGAGCGCTGCTTCGGGTGCGCGAATGGTACTTCAAGAAGACAAAATTGAAGTTTTCGACTCGTCTAACACGTTGCGCGTGAAGCTGGGGAACCTCTAATGCCTTCAGGGGTACGAGTTTGGTCGTCTTCAGGCGCACTTCGCCTTGACCCAGGCGACAAGCAGGTTATGCACTATGCATATTATTCTGGGACGTTGACTGGTGGAGGCTCTTCCACAACTACAGTGACAATCGGTGGAGGGTACGACATTACTTCTGGCGACTGGGGTATCGACATAACGCCCGTGGATTACTATTTAGAAGCTGTATCTACTTCTAATACCGTCACTTTAACAAACAAGAATCCTTCGACAGCGGGATACAGCTCTATTTTTTGGCGCATTAACGTATTTAAGTTGAATCAATAATGGCTTTTGGATTTCGTGCATACAACAGCTCTGGATTTACACAAATAGATGAGACCACTCAGGGCTATCAGGTGCTTGCGACAGGCACGGTTGCAGCGACCGATGCTTATACCCAGGGTTATGTAACTATCCCAAGTAGCTACCCCGACGATATTTTGGTGGTGGCTAGGCCGAGTAACCCAAACACGAACTTGCAGTACCGATTATTCGCTAGGTACTCCGACATAACGCTTTCTAACGGTTCGCGGCAACGGCGTTGTTACATGAATTTTGCATATGGAAGCGTTGTTCTTGCTACGCAAGCCGCTGACTACGCAATTATCCAACGCTGCAGCTTGTTTGATGACACACAGATTAGCGGGCAAACCCCCCCTAACTACGGTTTTAATGTGTATCGGTCAGATGGAACGCTGAGTTTCACCACAGAAAAACCAACTTATCGTGTGCGCGCGGCGCGACATCATGAGGTAACGGCAACTAGTTTTGGTGCTGCTACTTGGTTTACAGCGTCCAGCGTAGATGACCTTAAAAACATATATGCGTTAGCAATGAGTTACGGCGGTTTGTACAGAAGGGTGTATGGCCCCGCTGCGGACAGGCAGTACCAGGCTAAGTCGCGGCTAGGTGCTTGGAATTTTAACGCTACTCCTCCAACTTTTAGTACAGCTATTCAGAGTGTGGGCGGTGAGACGATTTCTCAGACTACGTACACCCGAGTTTGGAAAGGGCACAGGACAGAAATGGTAGGTTATGTCGTATGATTAAATTTGCTTTTGTGAATGAACATGGCGAAGTCGTAGCAACAGTACACCCTTCAGAAGACGGCGCGTTTACCGATGGTGAGCAGGTTGGCGACGATACTGTGCGCAGTTTTGACTACGCCGAAAGCGATGCGGATGTTTGTGAAAACTGGTACTGGCGAGACGGTTGGCAAAAAAATAAACCTGCGCGCCCATCAGAATATCATTACTGGGCAAACTACCAGTGGAATTTAGACGAAGTTAATTTAGCTGCTGAAGTTCGGGAGACTCGTAACAGGAAACTGTACAGATCTGACTGGACGCAAGCGGCTGATAGCCCGTTGTCCGATGCTGCGAAAGCAGAGTGGGTAACTTACAGGCAAGCACTGCGAGACGTTCCCGCAAACTACACAACAATCAATTCCCTAGATGAGGTGTCATGGCCGACTGAACCAGGAGGCTAATATGGACCCGATAACCGCAATCACAACAGCGACAGCTGCATTCAATACCGTCAAAAAGATGGTCCAAATGGGGCGAGACGTGGAAGACACGCTCGGTCAGATTGGTAAATGGTACGGAGCTATCTCTGACCTAAACGAAGCCGAACGCATCGCTAAAAACCCGCCGCTATTCAAAAAGATAGTTGCTGGAAAGAGCGTCGAACAAGAAGCGATGGACGTGTACGCGGCTAAGAAGCGCGCGCAGCAGCAAGAGAAAGAGCTGCGAGAACTGCTCATGTACTCGTACGGCCCACAGGGCTACCAAGAAATGGTCGACCTACGACGTCGAATTAAAGATCAGCGCGAGAAGACTATCTACGCCCAGGCACGGAGACGGAAGAACGCTTTTTGGATGACCTTGCAAAGCAGCTTAGTCCTGCTTTTGAGCGGGACCCTGTATCAAATATTTATGGTGCTTTACACAAACATTCAAGCAGTAAACAACGCGTAGGAGATAACCATGCATAAAGGTAAAGGCAAGCAGTGTGTTTTGAATCAGTCAGACAAGTCTAAAAAGAAGAAGGCTAAGAAGAAGGTGAAAAAGAACTATGGGTACTAAGCGCGACTACAAGAAAGAGTACAGCGAGTATCACAGTAAGGCTGACCAGAAGAAGAACCGCGCGGGCCGTAACAAGGCCCGCCGAACTGCGCTCGCTTCAGGTAAAGTGAAGAAAGGTGACAAGAGAGACGTTCACCACAAGGACGGTAACCCACGCAATAACAAGTCTAGTAATGTGAAGGTGGTGAGCCGTAAGAAGAATCGCGGGGCGTATCGCTTCGCGTAGCCATATCATATAAGGTATGGAATGCATTAAAAGTAAGCATTATCAATCATCTACGATAGTATTTATAATTGCGCCTCAACCAACCAGAGGCCCATATGATTCTTTACGTAATAGCGTTCACTCTCGTAGCACTAGGTGCTATAGCCAAGCAGGATTTGTAGTGTGCCACTTGGCACACTGAAAAATAATATAAAATGAAATATGTAGTAGTATCAATAAGTTATGCGAATCAGTAGTTGTATTACAGATAGACATAAATATAGCTAAAAGCATTGATACAGAAGGGTTTAGAGGTGCTACAGGGTTCGAATCCCTCTCTCTCCGCCATCATTTCAGCCCTTGTCACAGCTACGTTTCCGTGTGAGCATACACTGACTGGCACACGGATGGCACACTGATGGCAACGATAACAAAGCGCGGGAAGAAGTGGAAAGCTCAGATCCGCATCAAGGGTTACGCACAACAAACACAAAGTTTTTTCACTAAGGCAGCAGCCGATTCATGGGTTCTAAAAATAGAATCTAAGATGGACAATCATTCGTGGGTAGATGTCAGCGGTACGCGGTCCACGCACATTGATTACTTGGTCGACAAGCTCGTAGCTGGAAATGCTGCGTTTAGTATCGCCACTCCTGGCCCGAAGATGGGACAGCTAAACCAAATCAAAAGATATTTTAGCGGTGTGTCGATACACGATATGACTTTTGAAATGGTGATGGACTTTGCAGCTTTACGCTACAAAACGATCTCTGCTTCAACCCTTCAAAAACAAATGTACTACCTACATCAGGTCGTGGTCGCGAGTCGGATTACAACTCGAGAGAATGTTGTAACTCAGGCTATCGAAGAGCTAAAAAGAAAGAAGGTAATCAAAGGCAGCGTGTGGCGCACACGTCGGCCAACCCCGTCTGAATTAGATTCGTTGAAGTTTGAGTGTGGGATCTATGAAGGTAGTAATGAAAAACCTAACTGGCTTTGGTATGCGATCGACATAGCCGTTCACTCGGGCCTACGCCAAGGCGAAATTCATGAGTTAAATTGGTCCAACGTGTGTTGGGAAAAGGATCTTGTTCGCGTTAATCGAAAAGATAAAGACTCAGAAACAGGCAAGTCTTGGAAGGAAGTACCGCTTGTAGAGGGCGTGAGAGAGGCGTTTCTGCGCGCACAGAATGATCTTGGGCAAGGTGATTACCCTTTCACAGTAAAGACTACTGCGTCGATTTCTGACAAGTTTGCCAAGATGACTAAGAAGCTGGGGATTGACGACCTGCGCTTTCATGACTTGCGGCACGAAGCTATTAGTCGGATGTTTGAGAGGGGTATGCGAATTGAACAAGTGCAAGTTGTCAGTGGACACAGTTCACTTGAACAATTAACGCGTTATATTAACTTGAAGGCTGAAGACTTAACTGGGATGTAAAATACTTCGCAACTTCTTGAGTTGGGAAAAGATACTTCTTGCCGCGACGCACATGGGGTACGTCTAGTTGACCACGATATATTTGTTGATACATCGACTGCTTCTTGATCCTTAAGAGATCGGCTAGTTCTTCCAAGTCCATGAACGGGCCGTACTTCTCTAATAAGAGCTGTTTCACTGAATGCTGCCTCCTGCAACTGATATGTGTGGAGCTAATATTAGCCTAGGTACTGATAAAGTCAATCTGTAATACTGTTGTTTACCTCTGTTTCAAGTACAGCGAACTTTTTGTGTATGTCAGATACTGGCGGTAAGTCTTCTTTGCTATAAATGCGAGCTTCTTTTTGACCTTTAATTTGGACCATAAAAAGATAAGCGGTGGGATGGTCTTCCGGACGGCACACATGAGTGAACCACGTAGCTTTCTTGTTCAATTTATATGCGAGCTTCTTTTTGACCTTTAAATTGGTTGGGGAAGCAAACACATTAGCGCCTGTTTTCACCCAAAAAGAAGACGGGGGGTGAGTGTCGTAGACTTTTTGATTGATTTGTTTTGACAGATTGGAGGCGTCATATTTGATTATTCGAGTTCTAGTGTTAGGTAAAAACTCTAGAACGTTTGGGTCGATCTCAACAGGGTCAACACCCAAAAAATTAGCGAACTTGATAATTGCCGCAGGGCCAAGTTCAGTAATAGCGTTAAGATAATGAGATACAGCGCTTTGTGTCCAGCCAAGTTTTGCCGCAGCTTCAACTTGCGTAAAGTTCATCTCAGCTTTCTTCTGGTCCCAGATAGCGCGTAAATTATTCACGGCTCGGGGCAACTCGTGGGCTTTTTTCATTTGCTCTTCCTGAGTGTGTTTGGTTGTAGATCCACTCAGCTACCTGCTTCCGTGGAATACTCTGTTCTACATACCTAGATTTTGATATATTAGCTGGGAAGTCGTCAACTATTATTAGCGCAGTATCCTCAATTCCTAATATTAGGGCTACTGATGTACTGGCTTTCATTCGCTCGAGCCACGCACATTGGAGCGCGGACAACGAATGACGGATCACGGTTGTGTCTTTCTTGGGGAGGGACTTGACGTACTTATACTCAACGAAGAGCGTGCCTGCTGGACCCGCATACATGGCGTCGGGCACACCTGACGTGTATGTGTCGTGGATTTTCCACTTGTATACGTCTGGGTGTAGCGCGTTATGTATGGATCTTACAAAACTGTGTTCGTTCATAAAGTAAGTAGCCCGTTTCGGTCAACGGTGAGCTAATCCGTTAAATCAGGACGCGATCCCGCGCCCTTGACCTGGAGGAATGGTTATTTACCGTGCTGTTCGTAAAGACCTTCAGCAAATCGGTAGTCTTCTTCTTTAGTCCAGCCTGCGAACGAGACATCTAGGTTCAACCATGACCCCTTATCGTTGCTAGCCGGTACAGCCTGCATAGTCCACAAGCCAGCGAAACGATCGCCGCCTTTCATACCAATCTGGCTGTTCCAAGTCTTAGAGACTCTGAGCTTGGTGTTGGCAAAGTCCATGATTACTGGACCTTCTAGCTCGCCAGTTTCAGCGTCTTTAAGCACCAACATGTGTCGGTGTGTTGGAGACACTGTATAGTCGTCAGGTCTGCCTGTTGCCTCAATAGCTTCTTGGGCTGCAATTGCAGATCCGTAACTACCGAGTAAACCACCGCCTGCGTCACGATTTTTCCAGACAGTGTATTCACTGCTGAAAGTGATGCTGATGATGTGGAGAGTGTCCGAATAGACTTGATCAGTAAGTGTGTTGTAGAACAAACCTACCTCTGCCCCTTTCACAAACTTGGCGTGGTTTTTGTCTACTTCGTCGTGCATTTTTTGCAGTAATTTCAAACGAGGTATCTGTACTTCTGCTCCTACGTTTTCGTTACCACGACCAGCGCCCATTGAGGCTGCTACGTGTGCTGGTACGTTGTCTTCTTTTATTGCTAACGCTGTGCTACCCATATCGATTGTTCCTTGTTAAATGTCATTTGTTAATGGTTAAGTTTTACAGTTACAGTTTTCGAAAGTTGACGCGCCTTACAGAGCGAGGCGACAAGCCAGGGATGGTTTCTCCCATTTTGAGCAACTCTTTGTAAGCAGTGGAGCTAACGCGTCGTTGAAGCAAACTAAAATCCTGAGTGGATGTGACATGCTCGTAGAGAGCATCCCAGTCATCTACGTTTGGCATAGTGTCTTCATTGATTGACACAGAAGCATTTTCATTTGCTGTTCTTGAAACTCCTTCTGCGTCCATCTTCTTGAGCAGGAGAACGTCTAGGTAATCTTGTTCTCCACGCAATTCTTTTAGCTGTTTATTCAGCTGATCCATTTGGCCTTTGATCTCGGCACGATGGTTGATTAGTTCAGTGATGCTTTGGTTTTCTAGGCTTGACGCCGGTAGTTCTGCTACTACGGTCATGATGCGATCCTCCGGTTGGTGTGTAAGTCTTTGAGTACAGATAGAAGGTTCTCCATCTTCCCAGTTTTGGTTTCTAGCTTTTGATACACATCGGTTTCCCATGTGTCTTTGGCTGCAATTTGGATGACCTCTGTTTTTTCTGTTTGACCAGCGCGGTATATACGTCGGTTGAATTGGACGTAGTGCTCGGCGTTGTAAGTTGGTGATGCCCAGATAACAGTTTTTGCTTTGGTCATGGTTAGGCCGTGTCCTGCTGATTGGGGGTGACAAAACACCACCTGCAGCTGGCCTGCTTGCAATCGGTCGACGATTTCTTTTCGTTTGGACGCTGCTACAGATCCATCGATTACTCCGTACGCAATGCCCATTTTTTCAGCAAGCATCGTTAATTGCTCACGTTCGTGCTTCCAGTTGAAGGCGACAAGCGATTGAGAACGCTCAGCAACAAGCTGCATTACTAACTCGTAGCGCTCCGCATGTATGCCTTGCGCTGTACCATGTTCGTCGTATATTGAACCAGTGCAGAGTTGCAGTAGTTTCTTTACTTTAGCGCCAGCATGCACTGCGTTGATTGTCGTTTGTCCGGTGTAAAGGACATTGTCCTCGGCTAGTTGTTCGTACTGCTGCTGTATTTTCTTAGGCAGCGTTACGTACGTGGTGTGTACACTTTGCGCTGGCATGTCGATACAATCAGTTAATTCGTACCTGATGTTGATGTCGCTCAGTGCAGCGCCAACAATCTCTTGTGCATCTTCTTTGTCATGCCATTCGTTAGCGAAGCCGTTAAAGCTAGATGTACATACACTGCTACGAAACGAGTAGAAGCGATGGCCTAGACGTTCACCATCGTCAACGATCAGTGTTGGGTGCCATATGTCCGTTATTGTGTTGCTGTTGGGGGTGCCAGACATGGCGATACGGTTTGTAAATGCCTCTGCAATCTTTCGGCACGCTTTGCTGCGCTGGCTGTCTTTGTTTTTAAACGCAGTGAACTCGTCGATAACTAATGTGTCGAAGCCACACAAGACGTGGTAGTTCTTAGCAATCCACTTAACTGCGTCGTGATTAGTAATGACAACATCTTCTGTACCGAGGAATGCTTTCTCACGGTTCTTGGAGTACGCGCAAACGTACGTAATGTCGGGAGTGAACTTTTCGATGTCATCACCCCATGAACTTTCGAGGATCGACAAGGGTGCTAAGACAAGTGTCCGTGTTTTACTGTCTTTTATTGCGTCAAGCACAGAGCGAGTTTTGCCTGTACCAGGGTCAGATGTAATAAGACAGCGTGGGTTACTGTTAATGAAGTCAGTCGTGACTTTTTGATGCTCGAATGGTTCGTACATAGGTCATCACTCATTGATGGTTAATAATATTAGCACAGCTAATATTTAGGATCAAACACGGATTCGGCTACCACAACTAGTACAGTTGTTTGGCCACTCGCCGATACGGTATCTAGGTTCGCAGCGGCACCAACCGTCGCTTTTGCTTGCTTCAACGTTGTATTTGCCGCAGGTTTTAAGCTTGTTGGGTTTAGTTTTAAGATAATTCTTGTCATACGTTGTTAGGATCATTTATTAGCTCAACTAATATTAATGTTCGTAGAAGATTACAGGTTGATCACTGCTCCAGCAATACCCGCACGTCGCACAACTGTCGGTAAATTTGCTTTGCTCGGGGCAAACAATCCCTGGTCGCGCTAATGCTTCAGCAGTTGTTTGCACTACTGATGCATTGAACGACGTTGAGTCATCATCGCTGAACCGGACACGGAACCTATCGGTGTGGATTCGGTTTACGTTGTTGATCATGTTACCCAACTGAGAATCTGCTGTGTGGTGCGTGTAACCAAATACTCGTAGATTCTCAAACTGATGTAGCCACAACTGCCATTGGACGATGTACTTGCCGTCGTAGAAGTCGCCCAGGACATGCAGTCGTACGACGAAACCATCGGGATGCTTGTCGTTAAGCTCTGCGAGCTGCATCTCTAAATACCCAATGAAGTTATGGTCGTTGTGATCAAAGCGATGAGCGAACGGCATGTTGTCACCGTAGCAGTTGTCCCATTGTTCACAGTCAGAGGGACATGTAGCTCGCTCTTCTAGTGACAGCGAGTACATAGTCATGCCTTTCCACATCTTGACAGTAACTTTATCGCCTAGCTTTTTGTTTTGTTTGCCTCGCTTTAACATGTTGAGACTTGGCGGCTTGACGCCTTTGAGGTATCTCGTCTGCGGCGGGCGCAGATTTTTTACTGGGATTAGGTTCACGGCTGAGGATGTCATCGAGGATCTCCTGTCTGTATTCAGCGGCTGTTGTGCGATCGCACTTCGTCATGATCTTGATCTCGGACTTCTTCAAACGGTGTGTACTCCACACTGTTGCTTCTTGTGGATCGGTTACGAGCTTGTATTCGACTGCGCTCCCATCGCGTTTGTAGTACATTTGCATCGTCAAACATCTCCTTTATATGTCCAGTAAGTAGCTCTTTATAAGTCATCTTTTGTCTCCAACTGATGCACTTTGTCAGCAAGATCCAGTGCTTTGTTGATCGCGGTTAGTGCTTCGATCTCACGGCCCGAGGCCAACATGGTGTGCATGAACTCGATCTGGAATCGGATACGTTGACCGTAGGTTCGCGATTCATGGCTAGCACTTATCTCTTTCATCTTGAATGTCCTCGTCGATTGGGGTTGGTTCGTCTGTTTTTTCTTCTGATATTTTCCGAAGAAACGTGAATATCTCGAAAAACAAAACAGCGTTTAGTAGTAGTCGGAGCATTATATGGTCCTTAAAAATGTTGGTTAGATACTTTTTTATGCGCGAAAAAAAGCCCTGACACATACAGTCTTCAGGGCAAAAGGCTTACACGGGGAGGAGTAAGTTGGTTAGTCGACGCCCCAGTGGCACTCGGGGTGGTCGCCTTTACGGTATGAACACCACCTACAACTGTCTTTGCTAGGTGTCGGATCAAATTCTGTAGCTGTAGTCATTATGACTGCTCGCTTGTGCCAGCCTGGAGCGAACTGCATAGCTTGCTCTCTGCTGTATTGCTTCTTGGTAGTCTCACCTTTATCGAGATACCAGAACTCAACTTGTACAAACTCGAGTTGTGGGAATCGAAAGAATGTACCAATGGCGTATAGCAAACCTTGTTGGCTGTGTGCTATTTCGTTGCCCCACTTTTTGCCTGTCTTGTAGTCGATGACTCGTGCTGATTGTTCGTCTTCATGTACAAGTGCATCTAGTTTGATGCGAGCCCATGTAGCAGCTTCCATCCATCCGACTGGTTGCCAGTCAAGATCAAAGCCCCATTCACCTTCTAGCTCAACTTTTGCATCGATAAAGCCAGCGCGCAGCTCTTCGAATTCGTTTTTAAACTTTTTGCATGAGTCGGGGAACTCGCCAAGCTTACCGTTGACGTAGTCTTCTGCTTCTTCGTGAATCATAGTGCCGCGTTCTGCTGCGGCACCTGAAGGCTCTCGTATTTTCTTTACTTTCTGAATGTACGATCGGTAGGGGCAATCTTCGTATACTTTTAATGCGGAGTAAGACCAAGCCCTGAGCGGACCTAGTTCTTTTGGCTTTTCCATTGGCTTGTTGCCATCTGGTCTCGCATCCTGAGTAAGCTGAACCATTTGAATCCTTCTATTTTGTTCTATATTATTAGTTTAACTAATATTTATACCGTAAGCAACTTACGGTCTTGTTCCGTGAAATATGATTCTTGCAATCGCTTGAGTTCTAAGTCGTTTGACTGCCATGTAGTAACAACTCCGCGTATCTGATTGGTTTCTTTACCCGAACCAAAGGGGCGTTTGCGTTCTGTCTCGATGCCGTTTCTACTCATGCGTTTTGTGAACTCACGTTGTGAAAGGCGCGGGTTTTGCTCTGTCTGTACGTGGAATACAGTACGCAAATGCTCCATTGGTATTACTGCAAATGGATCTGTAGCGGTTGCAATCCACGATTTAACAAGTCGCTGCGCAGCTTCAATCTCGTTGGAGTGCAGTACAGTTGCTGTGTTGATATCAAGAATGTCAGTAAAGTAACTGAGCTTGCCTTCTTTAAGTGCTTGGCAGAACTCTTCAAACACAGACATTGATACGTTACGCATCTGTTCTTTAGCAAGGTTGTTAATTGCAGTCTTAGCTAAGTGGGCATCTACTTTGTATGTCTGCATAAGACCAGCAAATTCATACAGTTCTTTCTCTAGCTTGCCTGAGTCTAATTGCTTAGCAATGCCTGGGAACTTATCGAGCAGCTTTTCTTCTTGTTTAGGTGCAATGTTGTACCGGCGATCTCCTGTCTCGATGTTCACTGCATCTACTCGGTTCGTTAAGAACAAGTAGTTGGTGTAACTCTCGACTTCTACCTGATTGCTACGCATGCCACGTATTGTGATCGTAGGTTCAGTGATCTGGTTCTTTAGTTTGTCTGCCATCTTACCTGCGCTAGATGATGCTGAAGCCATATGGAACTCATCAACCACCAGGAACAGCGAGTCTCGCATATACAGATTGAATTGTTCTTCCATGCTTTGCAGAAACTTCATAGGCACATGTGGCGTGCCAAACAGTCCTCTGAGTATCTTCGAATAAAAGATACCTTTACCAGTACCTTGTGTGCCTGTCAGTACCCAGGATACGCCTGTCTTTTTTCTCGTCTGGTAGATGTAGGCTAACCAGTTAATAAAGCGTTCGTATTCTTCATCGCCATTGCCAAGTATGTGGTAGATGATGGTATGTATCAGTGGGCAGGTGTCTTGTATCCGTTGTCCGTGGCCTATCTCTAACGGTGTTTGCGGCGTCTGCGCATTACGCACGTAGTCGCTTCTTTGATACGTGTTGACGTAGTAAGGCACTTTGTTGAAGTTAATAGCTTCTTCATTAGATGTCGGGTCAAAGATAACGCGTCCGTCTGGTATAAAGTCGGGCGGAACTTTCCCGTGATTCATAAAAAAGTCTTCAATGTTCATCTTGCTAACAGGTGTCAGCGGGTATTCTTTTGTAAACTGCTTGGTATTTGGGTCATATACGCCGTTGAAAAAAGTATCTGTCGAGTAATCACGTAAAACGATTGGTTTGATCGCATGTCCTACTTCTTCAAGACGTTCTTCGTAACGTTCGAATATAGATACATAAAAATCTTTGTCGGCTTTCTCGATCTCAAACAGTGGTTCGTCTTTGAAGTTGTACATGTACGTTGGCTTGGACATGTTGAAGTAGTACGCGCCAGAGTCTCCGCCGTTGATGTTGCAACGTATGTACGGGAATGAAGTCTCGTCAACAATGGCTATAGCCATCTTGTCTGGATTAGATAGGACTTCTTCTGTTTGGTTATCAATGGTTGCTACGCGGATCTTAGTCTGGCGTTTGCTGAAGCCTGCTGCATCGCGCAATGTGTCTTTGTGCTTTTGCGCTTTCTCGTGGCAACGTTGAGGGCTGATGTCAGACATCAAGGATGCTAGGTCGAGTGTCGGTTGCCCACGGTCTACTTTAACTATTCGATCATCGTCGGAATCAAATGGGTCTAGCCGCGTTGATTCAAAAGACGGTGGTGATACGAATATGATCTTTGAGTTGTCAGCTACTGAAGTGTCTAAAGGGTACTTTAATGATTGCCCGTTTACAGACAGCTCCATTTGTTCGCTGAATACATCAGACTCAAAGTTACAGTCTTGTAGCCACAGCTTTACTGATTTTGCTGGCATGGCTACTGAAAGAAGCATAAAGATATGCATAGATATCTTGTCGCCTTTAAGACCTAAACTTGCTGAGGCTTGCGCAACGTAACTTATGTCTCGCAACTCAATAGGTAGTTCTGCAACTATTTGATTGGCTAGAAACGTAACGTCTGTGCTGGATAGCTTGTCACCTGTATTAACAGCCTTTGGTAAACGTATGCCGTCAATGTCTAGCACGAGTAGATTTGTTAGTTCAGCACGGTTGGTTTGTCCTGCGCGAGATTCGTCTACTAAGTCACGTTTTAGGTTGCCCTTTAGTAGGCAGTGACCTTTTGCTCCGTGCTCTCGGATTAAATTTTCGAATGTTTGTAAGCCGTCGGCGTCGACAGATAAGTTGTATTTGTGTGACGTAACTGCTTTTACGTGCGGGTATGGTTTAAACCCACTGACTTTTGAGTAGTGCTTACTAAGTGGGAGGCCGTTTGTAGCCTCTAGAAAAGTGATGCGCAATTTAAAGCTCCTCCTGAGCCTGCAACTAACGTACTTTCTGCAGATGGGCGCAGGTAAAGTAGATGGGTGCTAGTCTTCGGCTTTCTCAAACACCTCTCGCCGATCAATTTTTATATCTTGATCAGCGTCAAACGCGAGGCGAACTTGGTTTCTGTCGATTTTTGAAACTTTGACCGCAAGCAGAACCTTGTCGTCTTGATGGACAACGACAGATTCATTTAGTTTTCTGGTCAGAACGAGTCTCGACATTCTATTTACTGTATTCCTTGGCATAACCGCCTTCGGCATCTAAAGGTAGATCGCGTGCCCAACAAGGCGGTATGCACATGTCGGTGATAATTTTTTCCATTGTAGCATCAGGCTCAATATTAGTACCAGTAATAATTATTTCGTCGTGTACTGTAAGGGCAACGTCATGCTCTTTATCGAGCCTTAACATGCTGTCAGTAATAACTATGCGAGCTAACGCTTGGATTACGTTTTCTGTTATACGTCCGCCGTACGTGTATTCAGTTTTACGTGAGTCGTACATAAGGCCCTGGCTAGTAGAACGTAAGTTGTGATATCTGAGCCCTAAGCCATTTGGCAGTTGTAGAGTGTTGTCGCCAACGGTCAGTGGCCCGTACGTGTTGCCCCAGTTGTCTGAGTGCATAGTCTGTTTGAGTAGATCTTCTAGTTTGCGCCAGAGTCTTTGTATACCTGAGTATGTACTGCGGTACGTATTAACAATTTGTTTAGCTTTTTCCAGCGTAAAGTGGACTGGCGGTCCCATAGCTCCAGCTTCTAACGTGTCTTTAAACTTCTGAGCGCCCATACCGTAACCAAGCCCTAAGATAGCTGTCTTGCCTACGAAACGTTCGACTGGGTCGTCTTTTTTGTTAATCGGTCGCTCATAAATTTTTGAAGCGAAGTTACTGTATATGTCGTCGCCGTTGCGGAACTGTTCGACTAGCTCGGTCTCGCCAGCTAGCCAAGCAAGCATGCGTGCTTCGATATTAGATAAGTCAGCGACAAATAGTAAGTTATCGTCTGGGGCGACAATACATTTGCGTAGCTCGCCGCCTCGAGGGAGGTTTTGCATGTTGAGTTTGTCGGTGCCGCCAAAACGTCCGGTGTGTGCCGCATAATATCTAAGAGGGACAGGTAACCAGTCGTCTTTCCATGCAGCTTCTAAGAAGCGCTTTGCCCTGGTCTCGGTTAAGCGACTCTTTATAGCAATGCGCGCGTCCCATACATGTTTGAACTGTGGGTACATGTTCTGCAGTTGGGTAAAGGCTTTGTCATTCTTCCCAAGGGCTGGGATGTCTTTGCCTGTTGTTGGGCTGACCTTTGTTGGTGGTACGAGGCCCAGCTCGTAGATGTACTCAGCAAATTGTTGGTTAGAGCTGAGGATTTTGCGGTCGACGCCTGCTGCAGCAATAGTTGTCTCGGCATTTTCGAACTCTTGTGCGTGGTACTTTGCCAGTCGTTCGCGGTCAATCTTTAGCTTGGGCTCGCAGAACATGCGGCAAGTGAGATCAATCAGATCAAGTTCGCTTAGCGGCATTCTGTCAGTCCACTTGCGATAGATGGCGTAAGTAAGGTCGACATCCTGTATGCAGTAGCCAGCGATAGCTTCTTCTAGTTCAGGGTCTAAGTCGTAAATACCTTTGGCCTTAGCTAGCTCTTCACCTTTACGCATTGTCTCGTCATCAGGGAAACAACGTATAGATACGTCTTTCAAACGAGCGCTTTGTCCTGGGTACAAGCCGCGACTCATTGCAGCGGTATCTACGTAGTACTTTGGTGTGACACCGTAATGGTGCGTCAAAATATAACCATCGAATGGCGTGTTGTGGCAGATTGCCACAGCTTCCGGCCAATTTATGGCTAAAATGGCCGCTTCAGCTTCGTCTTCTCCATACCACTCTGTTGCATCATGATTTATCTTGATGCCTACGCCCCACACTTTGAACAGGTCGTGGCTGACGTACTCCATCGTAGTCATTTTGGTTAATGAAAGGTTTTTGTCGTAATACGTTTCGAAGTCAAGAGTTACTAGCATTAGAAAGGTAGCTCCGAGTTAGCGTCATCACATTCGTACTGCGCCATGATTTCACCTTCGATAGATTTGAAGCTTGCTTTGAGTTCGTTATATGCCTCTGGCATCCGCGACTTCATCCATACTGCGGTATAGACGTGGAACTCGGGGTGTATGTTGTCGTTTTCTAGGCTCGACAGGTTTTGGATAAACTCTTTTGTCTTCATTGCATCCTCCTCGATGGAATATTTCTATGACTGTATGTGCGCTCCACTTTTCTCGGCGGTATTGGTCATCGGTAAGTACAAACAGTTCGCGGTCGTCGCTGCAGACCAGGTAACAAGTCTTCTTTAATTCGTGTTGGATAAAGTGCCCTTCTTCAACTGCTGCTTCTACATCAGTAAAGGGCGTGGTCATGGTTTAGTTGGTGTTGCAATCTCAGCAGCTATTAGGCGGTCTAAATACCAGCGGGCTTTGCGTAAGTCTTGTACAGGTTTTTGTTTGTAAGACATGCGCCAGATATATTTTAGGGCGTTACCTTTGCAGTACCCTTTGAATCCTTCTGGTGACATAGACGCTTCGATAGCATCAATGCATTCAATTGAACCGTTGTTGTAGTGAGCTGGTGCTGATACTGGGTCGTTGGTTACTGGAATGTCTTCGTATTCCCAAGCTTCTAGTCCAGTTTTTTTGGAGATCCTGTCGTTAGATTGGTCCCAATCACGTGGTGTTGCGTTGTTTATACTCATCGTACTCTCCTAGTAAGAGCGAAATAGTACTATCGCTAATATATTAGTTCAAGTATTACAGCTGAATGTACGTTGTCTGTCCCCAGGGGGCCTCGTGACGTTCTGTTGAGACCCATAGAACTGGGTACATCGGTTGGTCACCGAAGTCGTGTGACTCGAGGTCGGTAAGATACACAGCTGCTTCTACTTCCGGATAGTGTTTGTTGATGTAATCAAAGGCTGGTTTGAACGCAGTACCACCGCCACCCTTGATGGGCGTCATTGGAAACTGGTCGTCAGGCATAACTTCGTCAACGTGCGCGACTTCTGCATCTACATGGAGAATGGTCATTTGAGATGGTCGTAGCTCTGAATGGATAGCTGACATCTCGCTCATGAACTGTTGCCAGTAGTCAGAGCATGATCCTGAAGAGTCGATGATGATTGCAACGTGACCTGCAGCTTCGCTGAGCATGCTTGGTAGATACTCGTCTTCGCTGATATATGCGCGGTTTGGTTTGCGCCAGCTGTAGTCGTCTCGACTGAGTGACGTGCAGAACGGCCAGAGTACAGTCCGCCAGTCGACGACTGGTTTGACGATGTCTTGAATGAAGCGCTCCATGCTGCCTGGGAGTTTGCCTGCGTTTTTTGCAACCTCTGCGGCTTGGGTTACAGCCACTTGCCAGTCAGATTCCATAGCGGCGTTGCTACCAGCTTGTACTTGGCCTGCGCCTGCATCCATGACCATGCCCCACGGGCACTGCTTGGGTGGGTTGTCTTTGTCGAGCTTGTTGTAGATAGCTTCGGCAGTCATGTTGTCGTACTGCTTATCAACGAGACCGCCTTCGGGTAACACAAAACCACAATCGATAAGGTGGTTGTTGATGGCGAAGTCAGTAGCGATGTTCCATAACTTGTTGTCACGTTGCTGTCGACGAGTCATATGGTTGAAGACACAGTGCATGACTTCGTGCGCGATGAGACCTTTGCGTGTAACGGTGTCGAGCTTACCGATGAACTTACTGTTGTAGATAAGCCGCGTACCATCGGTAGCGGCTGTATTACAGTTGTCATCGTCTTGTACCAACTTGAGTTTGAGCGCTAACGTACCGAAGAACGGTTGATCCATTAGCAGCTGAGCTCGAGCTTTGAGCATGTCGCTTTCAGCAGACATATTAGCCTCCTAGCATTTTGGCTGTGAGTACGGCTTGGTTGGCGATGGTTGGGTCGAAAGAAACTTCTTCTTTGATTGCAGCAGCGCGTTCTGCCCTGGTCACCTTGATGTGCATCTTTTGGATCTTGTCACTAGGTACGAGTGACTCAGCTGCTGGCCAGATTTGTAGAAGCTGCTTGAGTGTTGTGCATTTGTTTACCAGATCATGGATACTCATCTCATAGAGGCGTCTGGACTTTGTGTAGTCTCCGTCAGCTTTTTGGTGCGCGTCGAAGTACTCAATGAGTTGAGTCATGTCTTCAATACGCAGGTCATTGATCCATACAGCTGGATCACCCCATCGATGGCGATCACTGTCTACTACTAAGTAGCTAGTGAGGGGGGTATCGAACTTAATGGTGGTGTCTATGTAGTCACGATCGTGACGATTAATAGCGCCACCCAATTTCTTTATACGCAAGTCGATGCCTGTTACAACTTCTCTTGGGGGCTGCGGCAGGATGTTTTGTCCGTAGCGAGTATCTTTATCTACCCCGCGTTCTTCGCCTAATTTCTTGATGTCGCGTAGATATGTTTGTTCGGGGCTATCTACTATTGCGGCGCGGACTGCGGCTACATATTTGTTGTTTGGTTTGGGTCGAGGGTTTGCTAACTCGTACGCTTCTTCTGCTTTACGGCGTATGTCGCCGCGCAATTCGCTAGTCATTCTTACTGAGGCCATGATGCTTCTCCTATGTATAAGTTAAATTCGAGGACGATAAAGAACGCGAGTGCTCCGAAGAGCACTGCATTTAGTAGCGTTCTCACAGAAGTACGTCTGCGTTTTCTTGGGTCCATTTGGTGAAGTGCTCGGATTGCATGAGCGTACGGTCCTTCGCAAGTGCGTCACGAAGTACGATGACCTGATACTCAGGTGGCATGCGTTTCGTGTATTTCATTACTGCTTCGAAGTTGTTTTGATCGACGCGAGCCGTCAGAGCGCCACAAACTGCGTACAGTACTGATGTTCCTGTTGGAACTTTGGTGGTGGTTGGCTTGGCGAGGATGTCATCGATGTCAGGCACTTCGGTGTAGATCTGCTTGAACGCGATGTATTCGCCTGCGGCACCGTCGCCTACCAGGGATGAGACGCCGTAAAACTCATCAGCCATGAATGGTAGTTTGCGGCTGACGTAGTCCCAGGCACGGGGTGTTGGAAATGCATTTTGTGTGGCGTCTGCGTCGCTGAGGAGCTGGGGGCGATAGCGCAGGAAGCTCACGATACTTGGATCGATGTCCGCGTTCACGGCCCATGCTACCCAGTCATCGATGTTTGCTTCGAGAGTGAAGTGACTGAAGCGGTTCTTAACAGGCGTCGGCATCTCGTGAACTGCAGCGCGGTCGATTGCGCGGTTACCAGCTGCGATGAAGATGGTGTCTTTGGGAACTTGATAAGTACCAATCTTGCCGGTGGTGAGTAACTGCAACAACGAGTTCTGTGTTGCTTTGGGTGCGGTACTAAGCTCATCGATGAAGATGATTACAGTGCCTTGGTAGTTGGTGTCGGGGTAGTCTTCGGGCACGCCGTACTTGGTACGATAGGTGCCGTCTTCTTGCTCTACAACTTTGAGGCCACCGCGTACGTCGACTGGGTCGAACAGGTTGGCGCGTATTTCAAACAGCTTTGCATTGAGTTCTTTGGATACGCCGTAAACAATCTCGGACTTACCTTCGCCTGGGCCTCCCCAGATCATTGTTGGTAAGCCAGCTAGTGCATTGGCTTTGATCTCTGCTGTGAGATCGGATGGTCGTATAGTTCTCATTACTTATCTCCTACATGATGTGTGATTAGTGGTTCCATTGATGACTTGAGTGCTTTGAACAAGAAGTCGTCTTCTAACTGTTCTTGCACGTATTCGTCGTACTGGTCGTCGGGGTTGGGTTCGGGTTTAGGTGGAAACAGTTCGTCGTCGTCGTACTGTGGTCCGTCGGTGATGCTGCATGGCATACGGTTCATGATTCGATTTCCTCTAGGTCGTCGCCGTCTAAGCCCTCTGCAAGGTAAGAGCAGTCATATCTAGGTGCGTTATAAAGTTGGACGTTGCCTCTGTTATCAGTCAGTGGGTTGCCGTCTTCGGCTACTTTGTAGAATGTTAAGTCCCACACTGCGATTGAATATTGTTCGCTCATGATTTGTTCTCCATAAGTTCTAACTCTTCAAGAAAATCGATAACGTCATCGATGCAATCGCTGATGGTTATTTCAGTGCCATCGTTATCCTTTGGTAGTTGCATGGTTTCCTTGCTCAAAGCTCTCTTGATGTCGTACATATCGCATAACGCGCTATCTAATTTGTTAAGGCTCATGATTCGTCCTCCGTAGTGTCAAATATGCCAATGGCTTCGTCCCACGTGTTGGTGCGGTCGAGTTCGTCGACGCGCTTTTTTATCGCAATCCTGTACATGTCGGGGGTTATGTCTTCGCCGTGTTTGCTATTACTTTTTACTTCGAACGCGATGTCACAAGCGTGGCTGTATTTCACGACTCTTCGCCCAAGAATGTGAGAGCGAGTGAATGAAGCGTCGCTTCCTGCTGCGCCGAGAGACGCATGTTCGCGACCATTGCCAGAAGCTCGATGTTCACGGTCCGTTGTTCGGGGTTTGTTTTTGGCGTCTTACGAAGTTCTTCGACTAAGAGGGGTTTCATTTTGAGTTTGTTGTGCTTCCAAGATTTGCGTTTTTGTTTAGACATGATGTCTTTCACATTGAGGTCGAGCAGATCAGCAACTTGGTTTGCGTATTCAGGTGTGACGCCACGCTTGTACCAATAGGTAAACGAGGTTTGGTGAATACCGAGCAGATCAGCTAGTTCCATACGGCTTATATCTGCGTTAGTAATTGCGGTTTCAAAGTTTTTGCCAACTTTTTGTTGGCGATAGTTAGTTGAGGGCATAACAGCCTCCTGTTGTTGGTGAGTGATTAGTGGTCATGTTTCGATTTGGCGTAATGTAATTACAGGCCCCACGTTTGACGTATTGCGTTGCCTAATACCTTATGGGGGACAATCGAAATAAGCATCGAAACTAAGTGTTGCGGTGACCGCCACAACTGGATTGGAGCAACAAGGCTATGAACCGCCTCGGCAAATTCGGGCCCTACCCTGAATTAGTCGTCGCAAGAGTCGCATAAGTAGGCACCCTTGCTCTTAGTCGTCGCAAGAGTCGCATAAGTAGGCAGCCTGCTCGGCCGCTTCTTCCGCAGTCTTGACACATTCGTAGTAGTAGGTATCGCCGTCGTGATGCTCAGCGGTGCAGATGTACCCTAGTAGATTTACGTAGTGGTGAACGGGTCCGTAGACGAGGTATTCGGAACCATCGGTGGAGTCGGCTTCTACAACTGACCACATTTGAGATTCTTGGAATCCTGCACGTTCCATTTCACTGCGGTTGTCGTAGTAGTCACCCGTTGGTGTTTTTAGTTCTGCAAACGGAAAGTCATAGTTATATGTTTTGCTCATTTGGTACCTCCTTACGTTGCCAGAAACGGTAGTTGCGCTTTGGCTTTGGTGGCTTGGGGGGTGGCTTTGGTTGCGCTTTTTTGGCTATGTACAGGAACACTGAGATGATTGCGCCAGCGATGAGCCCGCTCATCATGCCTGCAAATGTGCCTGCAAATATCCAGATCAAGAAGAATGTGGCACCGACGTCTACAAGGATGTCGGCTTTGACAACGTTCTTGAGTCCGAACTTGAGTAGTAAAAAGATGATGCCGATTGCGGCAATAATTCCAGTAATAAACATAATTTATCTCCTGTACTTGGTTGATAAGGCTAGAAAGAAAGTGTTGGCGTCGTCGCAACACTCTGCAGTCCAGGTAAACGCGGTTGCAAAAGATGCGCACGTTTTGGCTGCGGCTAACGACGCATACAGTTTAGTGTTGAGTAGCAGTTGTTCGCGGTTCATGATTTTAGAATCTCCTCTGAAACGTCTACTGCGTCTGGGTTGAACTCGTAGTCATAGATAGGCTCTTCCCACGTCCAATCGCCAGAATTGTAGTGCTCTGACATGTCTCCACCGTCGACGTTTCCATCGCGTATGAATTGCCAGATGTCATCTTTATCTGTGTTGATAGGCACGTTGATGTCGATATACAGGTCGGTATGCATAGTTGCTAACACACGGACTGTTTTGTGCGTTTTGTTGTTCATTATTTGTACTCCTCGATTTCGATGATGTCCCAAAAGACGATATGTTCATCAACAATTCGTTGATCACCCATATAAAGTAGGTCGCGCGCTTCTTCTTCGGAGCCAGCTTCTATTTCGTACTCAACGTTGGATGCTTCGCGCACGGTGATTTTGTAGATGTTCATGATTCGTGATCCTCGGTCAGATTTCGTGGCAATGGACTACGTTTTCCCAGCAGATGTCATTTAGTGCAGAGTCGTCGTGGTACAGGTGCTTTAATTCAACAGTTGATCCATCTTTAAAGTGGATCGCTACTTTGTCTGTGAAGGACACGTTGGGGAATAATTCTGTATGCATTGGCATTTGTCCTCGGTCATTTGTCATTGGTTCGTTGTCCGTTGCACACTGCCTCGCTCTCTCCGCTCGCGATGATAGTGAACGTCTAGGCACGCTGACTTCGTCAGTGATGATAGTGAGCACACTGCCGTAGCTCGTCGGTTCGGTTAGGGCGTTGGTGGTCGGAGTGGGCAACGAGTCGAGCCTTAGCGAGTGAGGCGTTAGCCATAAAAAGCGCGAGCTTGCGAGTGCATAGGTTTGGGAAAAACCCACCACACCCGAAGGCGTGGCAGGAAGGGTGAATGTCTAAGCGGCCAAAGATTCCCAGTCGGCATTGTCCTTTTCAGCTTTGTTTGCCTCCATCTCTTCTTGGATCTGGGCAAGGATGTCGAACGCCTCGTCGAGGGTAGCGGCAGAGCGCTTGGTAACCCAAGGTGCTTGAGGGTCATCACTCTCGGGATCAGGCATCTTGTCGTGGTACAAGTGCAGATCATCGTGCGAGGGCAAGTACATCGTCTTACGCTTGAGCATTGAGTAGAACTTCTCGATCTCTGCAAAGTCTGCCAAGACCAGTTCCTCCAGATGATCTGGCATGATTGGGTCGATGCCGTACTCGTCGCAAGCATCAGCGTAACAATCAGTGCCAGTGCCGCCGCCAAGGTTGTTGTCCCAATCGTCGGCGTTGTTCATCTTTTCTTTGAGCGCGAGTGCAGTCCAGATGCAAGCGTTGGCTAGCTTCTGAGTGAAGCTGACAATCGCCTCTGGCTTGCAGATGATCTCGGCAGGTACGCCTGTCTCCTTGGCGCGTAAGTTCTCTACCTTGCGATGGTTCTGCAATGCAGTGAATGTCTTGCCGATTCGGACAAGTGCGTTGGGGTGATCCACGCGCTGTGCTTTACGAGCAATGTAGGAATCCTTGTTGGATTTCTCGGACATGCGCGTAAGAGTCGCGTCGATCAATGAGTTGCGGTCGATAGCTACTACCTGAGTTTTAGCTTTAGTCATATTTATTCTCCAGTTTCGATTTCAAAAAGATTAGTAGGGCTAATATCTACAGCCCCGTTTGAGTGCCAATCGGCTTGGTCTTCTTCGAACTGATCAAGGATTGACCAATTCGTTGCGTTGAAATTCAATTCACCGTCCATAATTAACTCCCGCTATATTCCCAAACATCAATTGCAGCAGACACATTAGTTGCATCTGCCATGAGTTCTACATCGCCCGAGGTGTCGGCAATCACTACCGTCACGATACCGATGCAAGCGTTTTGGAATGCTTGTTCGGGATTCTCTTTGATGTAGGTGCCGGTCTTGCTGAAAAACTCTCGCGCTTGTTTAGTGCGAGATGGGGTCAGCTGAGACTGGACTGCGGCTTTCGCCTTACTGAGTAATTTCATGTGCCCTCCGGTCACGTTCGTTGAGTTGTTGGATTTCGCACCAGATTTGGTCGCGGATACCATCGATGTTCCGATCGATAGCCGCAGTTATGCCGACTTGAAACAACAGCCAGCCGCAAACGAAACCCAATAGCAGACCAAATAAAAAACTCATTTGTATGCCCTCGCTAAATCACGGGCGCGATTGATGTCGCTGTACCCGTTCAGTTTGTGGAAATGTGCAACACGTTGTTCGTATGTCATGCGTTGCACGGGTGATTTAACAGATGGGCGCTTTGCCCATTCCATAAACATAAAATCTCGTCGATTCATGTTCATTGCTCCAATGTAAGATGAAGGCATAATTACCCTCATCAAAAAGACAACAGACAACTGAGAGCGAATGCGAACAGTTATTCGGGGTTACGGCATCCACTCCAGCAGATGAATTGTCGCTATGGGTAATGTAGGGATCGCAATACACATGACGGTGATGATGACTAGTGCCTTAGCTAAATCGTGTGTCATATAAAATACTCCGGTGTTTGATGGGACAGAATTGCCCCATATCGAAGAAAAGACAGACAATTGAGAGCGACAGCGAGCAGTTATCAACGGACAGTTAACCTTTGTCCGTGGTCAGGGTTAACAACGGCGCAAATGGTGAGACACCAAACAGGTGGTGAGACGGCTGTGAGACGGCTGTGAGACACCAACGAAAACGTAAGAAAGTCAGCAATGACGTGGGCTAGAGTCAAGGTGAGACAGGTGAGACACCTAAATTAGTCTTATTGGTATTTTAAAAGTCAATAATAGTAAAGGTAATAATATGTAAGTAGGAATATGCCGTCTCACGCGTCTCACCGTCTCACCGATATGTTAAGTCATTGATATATATAGAGATAATGGTGAGACACAAAGTGAGACACCAAATAACGTTCATGTCTCACCCGTCTCACCCCCCGTCGGGCAAGGGACGCGAGCCTCTGGCGAGTGGCCGTTGACCCATGTCATATGACCTATGTCCGTTGATCCATTATATAAATTGCTAATGCGAGCTACCCCTTCGTTAAAGGTTACCGGACGTGCGTTATATATTAATGGGCAGATGACCTCTGTCCCCTGTCGGGTGGCAGCGGGCATTGGACATGTGACCGTGGCCAGATGCAAAGGGGTTACTGGCAGACAAGGTTCCGAATAATGGACATATAACAAGGTTCCAATATCCGAAATCGGGAAAGCCGTGGCCGGACTGAGGGGATACGAAGATAATGGGTGAGCGATTTGGAATGCTTTTTTCAAAAAAAATTTCCCAAAAAATTCTTTGGAAACAATTAGCTGTGCTAATATGTTCAACCATGACATTAAGCACAAAAGTGTGTGCGTCGTGTAAAAAGGCTCTGGAAGAGTCGGACTTCCCTTCAGGACGCAAGACTTGCGCGACGTGCAAGATACAAAAAGCTGCGAATCGGATCTCAAAGTCCTACGAAAATTACCTGCGTAACCTATATTCCAAAAGCAAGTCTAATGTTACGAGAGGGCTGCGCGGGTTTGTCACATTCGAAATCTCGCCAGAAGATGTTATTGCACTATGGGAAAAGCAAGACGGAAGATGCGCCATATCCGGTGTGTACCTTACACATCACGTCGATGGAAGCGGTAAGAAAGAGTACAACGCCTCTATCGACAGAATCTGTGGAGACAAGGGTTATACGATTGATAACATCCAACTTGTCTGCTATCGAATTAACATCATGAAACACACCCTCTCTGAGGACATGTTTTACTGGTGGGTTAAGACTATTAACGATTCTTCTTGTGATTAATTATTAGTAGGGCTAATATGTAGGATGAGCGACATTGAAGTAGTAGCTATTGAGGGCTTAGACGCCGCAATCATAGGCTCCACAGTCCGAAATGGCCGTGAAGTACTCGCCTACAACTACGACAAAGCCATCGCAATAATTATATCCAAAGGCCACTCCGAGGAGTACGCCGAAGAATGGATCGCAGACGTGGCATCGAAAGAGTTCGATGGCGCGCCTGCGTTTGTGTATTTTGACGACGACCAAGAGTTCTATGGATCAAGCGCACCCCCAGGAGCAACCATCCACTGACCTAGTCAGTGAGCATACGGATTTTCAGTCGCACATGCCCTATATGGGGCTGTCACTGAATGATCTTACGGTGCAGCAGGAAAAGCTCGTCACATTAATTGCTAGTGGCATGACAATCGCCGCTGCAGGACGTGGCGCAGGTTATGCGAGCGCACAATCTGCCAGAGAAGCGTCAATCAGACCTGCGGTGCAACAAGCTTTGCAGTACTTCCGTGAACAAATGCGGGAGGAAGTTAAATTTGAGCGGCAAAACGCTCATCTCATGTATATGGACGCGTACCAAGCGTCGGCGACAGCTACCGAAATGAAGAACACAGTAGATTCGCTCGTTAAGCTGCACGGATTGTCTCAGCCAGATACAGCTGTGCAGGTAAACGTAAATATGAATGCTACATCCAAGCAACTCGAAAGGCTTAGCGATGAAGAGCTGTTAGAGATTGCAGGCAAACAAACTAATTACTTGGAGCCAGATGCCTCTTGACAGTAGACATCCCCAAGCGGACCTGTATTAGGTGTAAAAAATTACACCCAGAGACTCTTTATTCTGAGTCCAGTGGACTCTGCGTTTACTGTAAGGCCGACGACGTTGATGCGCTGCCAGAACCAACTACTACTGACGAGTCTGAGTCCAAGGCAGAGGAGTTATCTCTTGAAGAAAAAGCAAAAGCAGAACTCGCCCTCCGTTTCCTCACAAGAAAAAGGCTTCTTCCGTTCGTTGAAAGATTCAATCCAGATTACCAAGCTGGTTGGGTCCATAAAGATATATGCCGAAGACTGGAGCAATTCTCTCAGGACGTATCTGAGAAAAAGTCTCCAAGACTTATGCTCTTTATGCCGCCTCGACACGGTAAAAGCACACTGGCATCAGTTGCGTTCCCAGCTTGGCACCTCGGTCGAAATCCTCAACATGAGTTTATTAGTTGCTCTTACTCGGGCTCGCTCGCTATGGGGTTCAGCCGTAAAGTACGTCAACTCCTACGTGAACCGACCTATAAAACTGCCTTCTCTACCAGACTCGACCCAGACTCGCAGTCTGCTGAAGCGTGGCTTACTACTAATGGTGGGGGTTTTGTTGCTGCCGGTGTTGGTGGCGGTATTACTGGTAAGGGTGCTCATATCCTTGTCATCGACGATCCGGTAAAGAACCGAGATGAAGCAGAATCCCAAAACGCCAGAGATTCGTCTTGGGACTGGTATACGTCAACGGCGTATACGCGTCTCGCTCCTGGTGGTGGCGTGCTGGTTATCCTTACTCGTTGGCATGATGACGATCTTGCGGGGCGACTACTTAAAGCAGCGGCAGATAATGGAGAGCAGTGGGAAGTTGTTAACTACCCAGCACGGGCAGAGGTCGACGAACAATTTAGAAAGGCCGGTGAGGCACTTCACCGTGAACGCTACGACGAAACAGCACTAGAACGCATTGAAAAGGCAGTTGGCCCCCGCGATTGGTCAGCGCTCTACCAACAGAATCCTGTGTCAGATGACGGTGATTACTTCACCAGAGACATGATTCAGTACTACGACCGAGATGAAGTCGACTATGGCCAGATGCGTTTCTACGCGGCGTGGGACTTGGCGATCGGTAAGAAGGATCGGAACGACTTCACTGTGGGCATGGTGGTGGGTGTCGATGAGTACGACCAGTTATTCGTTGTTGATGTGGTTCGCGGCAAGTACGACGGCTTCGAAATAGTTGAGCGGATACTTGACCTCTACGAAGAGTGGAAGCCATCAATAATTGGCATTGAAAAAGGACACATCGAGATGGCCCTCGGACCTTTTCTCGAGAAACGCGTGCGCGAACGCGGGTTGTATGAAGCCTACTTCAAGGACCTAAAAACAGGACGCAGAGACAAAGAGGCTCGAGCACGAGCTATCCAGGGACGAATGCAACAGGGCATGGTTTGGTTGCCCAAAGACGAACAATTTACGGGCCCTTTGGTAGCAGAGTTACTGCGATTTCCAAATGGCGTACATGACGATCAGGTGGATGCACTGGCGTGGTTAGGTCTAATGATGACTGAATTTGCCACATACCAAGCACCCGTTGTTCACGTCGCCTCATGGCGTGATCGTCTCCCCTTCCTCGGTAAAGAGGAACGAAGCAAAACAGCTATGGGCGCTTAACCATGAAAAAGACAACACGACTCACCCCCGAGAAGGAGCAGCAGATTGCTAGTTTCCAATGGGATAGATACGTAAGAGCACGAGATCACGGCCATCTCGAATATATCTACATGGCCAAGAAGTGTGATGACTTCTATCGAGGTGATCAGTGGGACAAGGAAGACGAGGCAATGCTTGAGTCTGAAGGTCGCCCCGCGCTTACCATCAATACGATACTGCCTACTATTAATACGATTCTTGGTGAGCAGTCCACACGTAGAGCGGACGTGCAGTTCAAACCGCGAAGAGGCGGCGATCAGGCTGTAGCTGAGACCCTAACTAAGGTTTACATGCAAATATCCGACAACAACAAGTTGGATTGGGTCGAGCAACAAGTCTTCTCTGACGGTCTGATTATGGATGGCCGTGGATACTTCGATGTTCGCATGGACTTTAGCGATCACGTTGAGGGTGAGATCCGGATAACTGCCAAAGATCCGTTGGACATCCTCATCGATCCAGATGCAAAAGACTACGACCCCAAGACTTGGAACGAAGTGTTCGAAACAAAGTGGATGACCCTCGACGACATCGAGGAGCACTACGGTAAGAAGAAAGCTGAAGAGCTGCAGTTTATTGCCGAGAACGGTAACAGTTTTGGTCGGGACTCTATCGAGTATGAAGAGAACCGTTATGGAGACGTCGAACCAGAAGACGACATGTTTGGCGCTACGAATGTTGATGACGATGACTACCGCAACATCAAGTCTTTACGAGTAATTGAACGTCAGCATAAGAAGATGTCGCGGGTCACTTGTTTTGTAGACCCCAACACTGGCGACCAACGCGAGGCACCTGACGCTTGGAAAGAGTCAAAGGTAAAGAAGTTCGCTAAGCAGTACGGACTGAGCGTTATCACAAAACTCAAAAAGAAAGTCCGCTGGACTGTGACATGTGATCAGGTCGTATTGCACGATGACTGGTCTCCATACAATCAGTTTACGATCGTTCCGTTTTTCTCATACTTCCGAAGAGGACGCCCTTTCGGAGCTATCCGTAACTTGATCAGCCCACAGGAGCAGTTGAACAAGATTGCATCTCAAGAGCTGCACATAGTTAATACTACAGCTAATAGTGGCTGGATGGTTGAGAGCGGCTCGTTGGTAGGTATGACCGCCGACGACCTCGAGGAGCATGGCGCTGAGACTGGCCTAGTACTTGAGTACGCTCGTGGGACTAACCCCCCGACAAAGATTCAGCCCAACAGCATCCCCACGGGACTGGATCGCATTGGCCAGAAAGCTGCGATCAATATCAAAGCTATATCAGGCGTTAACGACTCTATGCTGGGGTCGGACTCTGCAGAAGTGTCTGGTATCGCAATGCGCGAAAAAAGCGCTCGTGGCGCGATCATGATTCAGGTGCCGCTAGATAATCTGAAGAAGGCCCGCCAGTACCTAGCAGAAAAAGTCCTTAACCTCATTCAAACGTTTTACTCAGAGCAACGTCTTATTCAGATCACTAACGAATCTGATCCGATGAAGCCCCGTGAAGAAATAGTAGTCAACCAGATGACGCCAGAAGGACAGATCGTTAATGATCTTACCATCGGCGAATACGACGTTGTTATATCTACTGCCCCCGCTCGCGATAGCTTTGACGAAGTTCAGTTTGCCGAAGCACTTAATCTGCGACAGGTCGGCGTGGCTATTCCCGACGACGCAATCATTGAGTACAGCCACCTCACTAAGAAAGGCGAACTAGCTAAGCGTATTCGCATGCTGACCGGCATTGAGAAATCGCCAGAGCAACAAGAAGCAGCGGCTATGCAACAGCAGATCCAGATGAAGCAAGTACAGCTCGAGATCGCGAAGCTGGAAGCTGAAGTTAAGAAGATCTCTTCTGAAGCAGCAGTGAACATCGCCAAAGTACAAGACATAGCTGACGTAGATCCTCAGATCCGCTTGCAAGAACTGCAAACGAAGATGGAGATGAAGATGCAAGAGCTGCAGCTGCGTAGAGAGTTGGCAGATCTCACCAACACCACCCGCACCAACCAATCAGAAACTAATGCAGCAACGCGCATAGCAGCTACCGCTATGCAGACGGCTGCGAAGCAAGAAAAAAACAAAACCCCAATAGGAGATTGATATGAGCAAGAAAGAAGAAGCAGTTGAAGATAAAGCACTGGAGTTTGACGTAATGCCAGGGGCTGATAGGCCTGAAGAGGACGACACTCCCCAGTTAGATCTTAATTTCGAAACCCCTGAAGAGGAGCCTGAAGACGTTGCTGACGAAGAGGAAGTTGTGGCAGAGGATGAAACCGAAGAACCCACTGCCGAAAAACCCGAAGAGACTGTTTCTGAAGATGAACAAAGCACAGAAGAAGAAACAAAACCCGAGTTAGCAGAAGAAAAGCCCACCAAGAAGCCTATGGTGCCAAAAGCTCGCCTTGATGAGGTACTTAACAAGCAGAAGGCACTGCAAAAACAGATTGATGACATGAAAGCTGCTCAGCAGCCTGCACCGGACGCCCCCGAAGAGTTTGATTTCGGTGCAAAGGAGATGGACTACCAGAACCATTTGTTAGATGGCGACGCAGAAAAGGCCGCTTCAGTGCGCGCTGAGATACGTCAAGCAGAACGCGTTCAGATTGAGTACGAAATGACTCAAAAAATGACCGACACGGTCTCGAACAACCATCAGGCTAACGCTTTGCAGCAAGCTGCAGCTGCGCTCGAAGCAGATTTCCCTGTTTTTGATCAGAAAAGCACTGCTTACGACGAGGCTATGACTACTGAGGTCATAGAACTGCGCGATGCGTTCATGGTTCAAGGCGCAAACCCTGTTGCAGCGCTCTCCAGAGCAGCGAAATTCGTTATCACCGAGAATAATTTGGTAGATAACAGCGAAACAGGCTCGACTTTGGGCACAACCGACGAAATTTCCAAGAAACGCGCGGAAGTTAACAAGAAACTGAAAGCGGCTGGTGCTCAACCACCCGAAATGGGCGGCGAAGGCGCAGCTACCCGAGGCGAAAAAGCACTCGATCTGACTAGCATGACTGAAGAAGAGTTCGACGCCCTACCAGAAGCAACGTTAAAACGTCTTAGAGGCGATATTTTATAACGAGGTAACTATGCCAGTTAAAAAAGACCCACGATTAGCCCGAGCTGGAGTCTCGGGCTTTAACAAGCCTAAAAGAACTCCCAGTCACCCCAAGAAGTCACACATTGTTGTGGCTAAAGAAGGTGACAAGATCAAAACCATACGTTTTGGTGAGCAAGGCGCATCTACCGCAGGCAAACCGAAGGCTGGCGAGTCCGAAAAGATGAAGAAGAAGCGTGCTAGTTTTAAAGCACGTCACGCTAAGAACATAGCTAAAGGCAAAATGAGCGCGGCCTATTGGGCTAACAAAGCGAAGTGGTGAAACAGCTTGTTTTTGCCCTAATAGTGTCTGTGAGCGGAGATATAACGGATACAAAAAGCTATTGGGAGTCTTTAGAGCGGTGTAGGTGGTTTGCGCAGAAGTTAACTACCCAGGGCAGACCAGTGACGCATGCGACGCCAGTATTCGCGTACTGCGTCCCTGAGTATGTAGATAATGAAAAAACGACTATCCATCGATAGTGGTTGCATTGTTTTATTAGCTGTACTAATATGATTAATACGTCTATCAGTACGATAACTGGTCGGCCCGTAGCCGTAAAAAACGTACCCCTCGCCTGCACAGGCGTAAAACCTGCCGAGGTCGCACCTCGTAAATAAGCGCTAGTTCGTTGCTACACGATACGTAGATACGGATTAGCCGCTCCTTTAAGTCGGCTGATAAGGCGGCGTGTGCCGCATAAATTATTTTGTCCATTTAATAGGAGGCCATCATGGCTTTAACAAATTTCGGTACGCTTACAGGCGACCAACTCCAAACTTGGAGCCGCGACTTCTGGAAAGTAGCTCGCAACCAATCTTTCATCAACCAGTTCGCTGGCACAGGTTCTAACGCTATGGTTCAGCGAGTAACTGAACTGACTAAGAACCAGAAAGGCACAAAAGCTAACATCACTTTGCTAGCTGACATGACTACCGACGGTATCACTGGTGACAACACTCTGGAAGGCAACGAAGAAGCCCTCCGCGCGTTTGACATCGCCATTGAGCTGGATCAGTTACGTTTTGCTAACCGCATCGCTGGCCGTATGACCGACCAGAAGACTGTTGTTAACTTCCGTGAGCAGTCTCGCGACGCACTTGCCTATGCAATTGCTGACCGTTGTGACCAGTTGGCATTCTTGACCATGTCAGGTGTTGCTTATACTCACAAAAACAACGGCGGTCTTCGTACTGCTTCAGCTACTGCTGGACACGACCTTGTTGATCTTGAGTTTGCATCAGACGTTTCTGCTCCAACTGGTGATCGTCACCGTCGAATCAGCGGTACTTCTATTGCTGCTGGCGACACTACTGCTGTTACAGGGGCTGACAAGATCGGTTACAAGCATATTGTTGAGCTGAAGGCTTATGCCAAAGACAACTATATTCGTGGGATTCGTGGTGCTGGTAACCAAGAAACTTTCCACATGTTTGTTACCCCTCAGCAGATGGCTGCTCTGAAGTTAGATTCTGACTTCCTAGCTAACGTCCGTAACGCTGGCGTTCGAGGAACTGGCAACAGCCTATTCTCTGGTTCTGCTTCGTTGATGGTTGACGGTGTAATGATCCATGAGTTCCGCCATGTGTTTAACACTTCTGGCGCTACTACTGGTACTTCCTCTAACGCTGGCGCAGCTGGCTACAAGTGGGGTGCTGACGCCGACGTAGTTGGTGGACGCGCTCTGTTCTGTGGTGCTCAGGCCCTGGCAATGGCTGACATCGGTCTGCCTGAAATGGTTGAAGATACTTTCGACTATGGCAATCAGTCTGGTATCAGCGTAGGCAAGATCTTCGGTCTCCGTAAGCCTAAGTACAACAGCGACATCAGTGGCTCTGTACAGGACTTCGGCATCATCGCTCTAGATACTGCCCAGTAAGTAAGATTAAACCCTCTCCTCCTTCGGGGGGAGAGGTTTCTTTTATATAGGACCTAATCATGAAGATTGTATGTAGTGAAGATTTGCGAGTCACCACTATGGGTGGCACAGCTGTTTTGTTTGAAGCAGGCGTACCAAGAGAAATCGCCGAAGAAATTGGCTTGTTAGCCATTCAGATGGGCGCAAAAGAATACAACGACAAGTATGTCGAAGAGGAAAAAGCTGAGATCGCTGAGTTTGAAGAGGTAATTGACACAGTGATTGATGAAGTATTTGAAGTTAAAACTATTGATACAAACCTTGTCACCACCCTCGAGAAACTGATCGAAGAAGCTGACCCCAACTCATTTAAAACCGATGGCACCCCCAAAGCAGCCGTCGTTAACAAGATGCTAGGTCGCACGGTACGAACTGATGAGCGAGAAGCAGCTTGGGAATTAGCACTTAACTCATAGGTATACAGCATGGCAGTAACAGTACAGAGCGTCATCGACCGAGTACAAACCGTACTGCAAGACACGACCGGCGTTCGCTGGCCTGCAACTTCAGAGCTTGTATTGTGGGTAAATGACGCCCAACGAGAAACAGCCCTACTAAAACCCGATGCTAGTGCCGTTAATGAAACGATCACGCTCGCTGCAGGTACAAAACAAGATATCCCCAGCACCGGTAATAGACTGCTCAAAGTTGTACGCAACATGTCAGCTGCTAACAGCGGCACAGGCAAACGATCAATTAGGTTAGTAGGCCGTGACATCTTGGATACTCAGAGTCCCGACTGGCATGACCCTACCGTAACTGGTGATGCTGCTCATACAAACATCGTTAAGCATTATATGTATGACGAGGCTAACCCCCGTAACTTCTATGTATACCCAGGTGTTAGTGGAAACGCTTACATCGAGGTTATCTACTCAACAAACCCAACCACTGTTACAGCTAGTGACAACCTGGGTTTGCCAGACATATTCGCTAACGCAGTTATGAACTATGTGCTCTACATGGCTTACATGAAGGACGCTGAGTACTCTGGTAACCAACAACGTGCTGCTAGCCATTATCAGATATTCACTACGTCGGTAACGGGCAAAGCACAAATAGATATGGTGACTACCCCGAACCCTGAAAACCGCCCAACCGCTCCAGTGATGGCGTAGGAAATTAGTTTATGGCTAAGGTTAGCTACGAAACACTATTCCCAGACATTTTACCCGTCGTCCCCGCCTGTCCCGATAGCTTGATTGAGAGAAACATTCGATCAGCAGTTATTGAGTTCTGCGAGAAGACCGGTATTTATCAAGCGGAACTAGACCCTCTAACAACTGTTAGTGGTATTTACGAATACGACTTAGAGCCGCCTAGCGGCACCGTGGTTCATAAGATCATGAACACAGTGTTTGATGGTAAGAACCTAGAAGCCGTGTCTCCCGAACTGCTAGATCAAAGAAAACCAGACTGGCGCAAATCAGAGAACACAGGCTCGCCAGAATATTATGTCAAGCAAGGTCAAAGACTGGTTTGGCTAGTGCCGACACCTTCAGCGACTATGGTCTCTAGTACATTAATTAGAGCCCAGTTGAAGCCTACGCCGACATCTACATCCTGCGACTCAGATCTAATTGCAGAGTACCGCGACAGCATTATTAACGGCACTTTGTTTCGGTTGTTACGTACCCCAGGTCAGGCTTGGACCGATCTAACCGGAGCGCAGATTTACGGCGCACTCTTCGCCGAAGGGATCACTAACGCAGAAAGAAAAGCCCGTCATGCGGACGAAGGCGTAGCTAGGAAGGTGAATTATGGTGGTGTCACACGAGCGTGGCGAACAAGACGCAGGTACGGCAGCGGCGGTTAAACCAACGCTAGCATCAATCCGCAAAGAATGGGATTGGGTAAAGCAAGGCGTTGAAGAGATTTTACGAGAGCAACCTAAGCTGACATATAGGGCTGAAGACGTCTACGCAGCGTGCTTAAACGAAGAGGCTTTTCTTTGGGTATTCCCAGAGGGGTTTTTAATAAGCACAGCAGAGAAAGATGAATACTCAGGCGAGCACATATTCTTTTTCTGGCTAGTGTGGGTGAAGAAACGCGGTCAAAAAACGGTAATTGAGAAGTACGTGCCTTTTTTCGCCGAGACAGCCAAGGAGATGGGCTTTAAAAGGATTGAGGCTCGAACAAACGTATCAGACTTAGAACGAAGTATGTTGTCTGACGGTTGGGAGAGGCAATCTGCAACCTATACGAGAGAAATTTAATGAGTTTTATATTTGGGAAGCCTGAGAAACAAGAATACGAACCGTCAGCAGACGAGAAAATGTCTGCTAGCGTAGCTTTGGCTGAGTACAACAGCTTCAAGCAAAAATACTCCCCCCTGCTCGAAGAGATGCGCGATCAGTCTAAGACTGAAAATCCGACAAATACGCTTCGAGCTAGAGCAAACGCAGACACTATGCAGGCTCTAACTTCTGATACTAACTACGAAGATACGCAAGCGAATAACAAATCGTCTGATATGTCACAGGCTTTGCAGGGTCAGATGGGCGTAGCTAACCAGTCAGGCAAAGATATCCAAGACAAACTAGGCGTAAACGTATTAGGTACTGCCAGAGGCCAGCAAGCTGACGCTCAGACAGGTATGGCTAAAGCCTCCAGACTTGCGACTTCCGATGCCTTAACAAGAGCTAAAGGTAAACAAGATGTACGCGCGGCTAGAACCAAAGCCATCGGTCAAGTTGCTGGGGCCGCACTTCAGTTGGGCGCAGAGAAAGGCCTGTTTGGTGAAGCGCCACAGGGCGCTACTTTTACCAACAAGGAAGGGGTTGGGACAGTTATGGAAACACCCGCAACCAAAGGGTCTTTCGGCCATAACTTCGTGACTAATATGGTGGGAATTAATAGCCGCTTGGGGAGATACTGATGATAATAAGTACACCTCCAGGGTACGGCAGCGGCGGTTACGGGTACGAACCCAACCCTACGTTACCTCACGTAACTGACCCGAGACAGACTTACTCAAACATCACTCGTGACGAGTACCTAAATTTCAAGGACAAGTATAGTTCTTTTGAAGATGGACTACTTGAAAAGGCTAAGAATGATACGAGTCTTATCGACGCCGCTAAAGAAGATAGTGGACGAGTGGCTGGTCTCATGTCAGGCGTATCAGAACGTAACGCCTCACGTTACGGAGCTGCATTGACTCCAGCCCAGCTTCAGCAACAAGAACGGGCTCTTGATAGAGGAACAACCCTTGGTTCAATACAAGCAGTTGGAGACGCCCGTATTGCACAGCAAGAAGCGAATACTGCGCTAAAGTCGGACTTAATTAATATCGGGCAAGGTGTTAATCGATCTTCCCAGAGTCAACTTGGCTCAGCTGCGTCTGATGCTCAAGCCCGAGCTAACGCCTACACCCAAGCAAAAGCGTCTGCAAAAGCACAGACGATGTCTACCGTTGGGACTTTAGCCTCAAGCGCAATTATCGCGTACGCAATATTCGCGAGCGACCGGCGCATGAAAGAGAACATCGAGCAAATCGGCGTTTCCGACAATGGTATTAATATTTATGAGTTTAGTTACAAAGGCTCAGATGAGCGCTACCAAGGCGTAATGGCAGACGAAGTTCCGTGGGCAGTTGTCGAGCGGAGCGTAGGTTACAACATGGTTGACTACAACAAGGTCGACGTTGAGTTCAGAAGAGTTTAGAGGTAGCTATGAGTTTTTTTGAGGGTTTATTTGCAAGCGGTCAACAAGCCGCTTCCGCGCGGACATCCAGAGATCGCAATGCTCTTTACCGCGACAATTTGTTGCTCGACCAAGAGAAACGAGCGCAAGAGAATCAAGTCAAGATTACAAACGAACTTTACAAAGGAGCCAGCGCTGGTAACTTCTTAGATGGCGATCGACTTGGACTGGGCGCGGGTTTTGCGGAAGCGCTAAAAAATGGCGATAAAAATGGCGTAGACCTTGCCATCAAAATGCTTAATGAGTCAGACATTGTTGATGACGATTCGCAGGTTACAGGACTTACGCGCGACAGCGTTAATGGTGGATACCTAATAGATGTAACCAACAACGACGGTTCGCCTGGAGTTAAGACTGAGAACGGTAGTAGAGATCCAGAAGATCCCGCCATATTCATCCCCGACGGTAAGATCTTGGATACAGTGAATACGGCCTGGGACTCAACCGTTATGGCCTACCAGAACGAGATAGGCGTCTCTGTTATGGGCGCGACTGAGAACGTGATCAATACAAACGCTGGTGCAAATGCTGAGGAAATAGAGGCTCAGAGAGACTTGCGCATACTCACTGGCAAAGTCTTGAATGGATTCCCCAAAGGGGCAGCTAAAACGCGAGCTATGGGCGTTGTTGCCGCCGCTGACACTCCCGAAGAAAAGCTCGAAGTCGTTAACGAGATGGCTAAAGATCAAGGCCTTGAGCCGCTCACACCACCAAAACAAACTGGTGTTGATCTAACAGATGCGCAGAACGAACAAGTAGCACTTCGCCAAGCACAGGCGCAAAAGCCCAACGACGGGAAAATGCTCAAGGGCAACGAAGCGCTGTTCAACGCTGTTGAGCAGGTTGAAAGCGGTGGCGATCATAGTGCAGTCAGCCCAGCTGGCGCTCAGGGCGTAATGCAGTTAATGCCAGCCACAGCCAAGAACCCAGGCTATGGGATCGAGGGCGTTAAAGATGATAGTGAAGCAGAGAACCGCAGAGTTGGCCGAGAGTATCTCGATGCGATGCTCAAGAAGTACAACGGTAACGTTGAGTATGCTTTAGCCGCATATAATCAGGGTCCAGGGGCTACAGACGACTGGATAGCTGCTGGTGCTGACCCAGACAAAATGCCTGGGGGTAAAGAGACTAAAGAGTACGCTGGTAAGGTATTTGCCCAGATGGGCGGTAAGCCTACGGCGGACCCTGCCCCTCCCGAAAAACCTAGTCCCGTCGTAATGGACATAAAGAATTTTGATCCTGATATCGACTACTCGAAAGAAGAGCTGAGAGAGCTGTCCGGAAATAAAGTGACGGGCACACCCTCTATTTACACTAATATGAATCGGCAGATACAAGCAGACAAGGAAGCACTGGCCAACACTAGAAGTGAACCCGAATATCAGAAAATAAACAAACGCTTGGAAGAAACCAAAAAGCGTTTTATCGCCTTAGTCGCGAGAGATAATCCTGAATTGGCTCCAGAGCCAGAGCCAGAATTAACTAAGAACCAGCAACGGCGCGTAACCGCTATTGATGCTCAGTTAAAAAGGAATATCACAGACGCGAATAGGCAGAAACTCGAGGCTGAAAAAGCTGAGATCGAAGATTCAATAAAGCCTAAAGAAGAGGAAGAGACGGTTGACCCGAAGATCACCTCTTCGAATAACGCGGTTCAACAGCAGTTCGACGACTTTGCCAAAGTATCTGAAGGTAAGACTAACGACGAGTTAGCTGACATGATCATCTCAGGCGAGGTGAATCTTTCTCCGCAGGCTCGCCAACAAGTTGCAGAGAAACTGCAAGCCGAAGGCATACAAACGCTTGAAGACATGCGTCGTTTGAATAACAAAGACCGCGCACTCGCTCTTGCGGCACTTGCCTCTACAGTCAACAGTGGTACTGCTGGATCTAACGCAGGTATGGGCACAGAAGCGGCGGCTCTCCGACAGCAAGTGCTCGGTCTTATGACTAACGGTCAGGCTATAGGTCCAAAAGACTTCGCTGCTATCCAGCAGAGACGCGAAGCAGCTAACAAGACGCTCGCCTTACAATTAAAAAAATTCGAAGCCGACCAGGATAAAACCGCTATTGGGTACGCAGACGATCTAGTAAACGGCGTCGCTGAGATTATGGGTAATGACGAGCTTGGCAACCTTGGCGAGCGATCAGACACGGTTTTGCAAAGCGGAGTACTGAACACTTTCTGGAACAAGCTGTCAGCATTTAACGTTAGGGAGTACCCCGAACAGCACAAACTGTTGATGAAGTCGGCCAATATGGTTTTCAGTCAGATTGCTGCTGGTGAAGCGTCCAAAGAAAAAGGAGGCGCGTGGGAAAGCGTAGTCTCTTTATTCCGTGAGGATTCTGACGAAAACCTTGGAGCGAGCGATCAGTTCTTGAGTCGGGTAATTATCGATGGCAACAGAATCCAATACATAACCCAGCCAACGCTAGTTAATGGTCAGTGGCAGTACGACGTGCTTGATGAGAGTTTTTCGATTCGGGAGTTGAACAACAAGAATTCACAAGCGGGCAACTTCTTAAAGAAAGCAGCTGAAGCAAACTCTAAAAGATATGGACGCCCTCAATAGTGGATGAACTTCTCGAGCAGTTTTACGCAAGTAACCTAGACGGGTCTTCAGTTGACGAAGATCAACCTTTAGAGCTTGAAGCCGACAACAGCATGGGTAACGCTTTTAGCGGCGGGCTTACTGCTGGCACCGAAGGTATGGGCGCATCAATCGACTACTTCCAAGCCCTACTTGGCACGGCTGTAGGCGCAGACGAATTCGCGGAAAGAAATGTCCTAGAGGCAGAACGTGCAAACGCAACTGGTCGGGCGGCACTAGCAGGCGTTGAGGAGTTCGGCGAGTTTCTCGAAGAACCCACCGTTGGTGGCGCATTTACTCAGATCGCAAAAGCTGGCGGTCAAGGCTTACCCTCTCTTCTTTACAGCATCGGCACGCTAGCCACAGGCGGCGTATTGGGCGCGGCTGGTGGAGCGCTTGCTAGAACTGGCTCCAAGAAAGCAGCTAAAAGACTAATAGATGACGCCACCCAAAAAGTTTTAGATGGTTCAGCTAACCCACGCGATCTTGAACTGGCTCAGGCGGCTTACGATCTAACCAAGAAAGCAGCGACCAGAAAAGGCGCTAAGTTTGGTAGCTACGCGGGTCTTGCCGCAGGTGAATACCCATCACTAGCGGGTGAGAATTTCTCTGAAGCCCTAGGTGCTGGGCAAAACAGAGACCTTGAGACAGCTTTACAGTCTGCTTTAGTAGCCGTGCCTCAAGCGGCTATTGGTGTAGGTACAGAAGTTGCGTTCTTAAAACTCCTCGGGAAGAGCGCGGCTTCACGATCGACTGGCGAAGGATCAGTTTTCGGTCAATTAGCTAGCAACATAGGTCAAAAAATTGGGAGAGGCGCTGGCCTAGAGGGCGTTTCAGAATACGCTCAATCCGAAATAGCCATTCAGAACCGCCGCAGCTACGACCCAGAGTACTCCCAAGAAGAGGCGAACCTCCGCCGTATGGAGTCAGCATTTGCAGGCGCGGTCGTTGGTGGTTTTGCTGGTGGTGTTGGCGGCGCTGTATCCACTCTTTACCAGAACAAAGGCGCTGCCGCTGAGAAAGCAGCTCCTATATTTGAGAAGTCCAGAAAGCTCTGGGAAGACTCAATCGAGCGTCGGCAAAACGACAAGATTGATGAAGAAGAAGCTCAAGGTGCGCAAGCGCCCCAATCAGAGTTTGCTGAAGGACAAGTTGTAACCGTAATGAAAGGTGGGTCTGGCCCAACTTCAGCGGCACAAGCTAATGATGGATCTATTCTTACTGAGCGCGAAATTACGCCAGAAGAAGTCACCATCGTAAAGATTAAGAAAGCTGATAATGGAGAAACCATCTACCAGGGTAAGACCAAAGATGGCGAAACCAAGATGTGGAGCGACAAAGAGCTGGCCACAGGCAGGTGGATAGTTAATCCTTCAAGAGAGCAGACGGAGGCTCTCCAAAAAGAACGTGCTGACCTACTTGCCAAACAGCTAGCCAATAAGAAGACTTCTGGAGAGATTGAGGCCGAGGATCTAGCAGAACGTACAGAGGCGACCGAAGAAAGATCAGATGACCTGTTTGCGCCTGAGAACCCTCAGCCCGAGCGCACCCCCGAAGAGGAAGCCGCGTGGGAAGCAGACCGTACTGAAAGAGCAGCTGCTTACCGTCAAAAGCTAGAAGAGGCAGAGGTCCAGCGTAAAGCAGCACAGAGAAATAAACGTCAGGCGCAGGCTAAAAAGAACTTTTCCGCTGACCCAGAAGATGGGCTACTAGCAGCAATCGTCGCTGCTGGGGGTATATCTCGTAGCTCAGTTGAGCGAGACGGGTCTCAAATTACAGAAGCATTCAAGACTGCTCGAGTAAAAGGACGTTCTGTCTTTCGAAAGGAAGGCGGTTTACAGCTTGATGACATGGTCACAGCGCTGCGTGAATTGGGTTACTACAACGACGCTCCGCAGGGTCGACCAGACAATTTCGGTGCAAACGATTTACTCGACGACTTAGTTAACGCACTTGCAGACCCTGAAACCCCTTACTTCACAGCTGTTAAGGGCCCAACCGAGCAGAGCCTTGAAGACGCCTACAATGAGTACTACGGCAACGAGCAAGACGACGAGCCAACGCAACGGTCGATGGAGACATTTACTCCTACTGATGCAGAGGGTTTTTCTCAGAAACAGTTGAACCTTGGCGGTCCAACTAACCGGCAACCCGCACCTACTCCTGTCAGCGAGCCTAAGTCTACTCGCCCACAGAAACCAGACCTTGAGCCGAAACGCGAAGAGTTCCGAGCTTCGGTTGGTGAGAACCTAACCGCACTAGTTGCAGAAGATCCTGACAACGCCCGTCTTGTAGCCCTTGAGAAGCAGTACCGCGAAGGCGATAACGCGCGTAAAGACGAAATCCTTGGCGTGCTATACGCAGAGAAGCAGGAGTTGCAGAAAACGCGGCCTGACGCTCGCGATGAAGAAGCGACTATGGAAGAAGTACAAGATTACTTCCAAGGTCAGGGCTTCCAAGAGAATGTCGAAACAATTGAGACCAAAGGCTACTCGCGAAAGAAAGACCCGAAGAAAACTTTTAAGAATACCGAAGCGTCTCGAGCCCAGTTTGAAGAAGCGTTCGGTAAGAAAGATTGGAGCGACCCCTTCTACGCTCATATGACTGAATCGTTCTTGAGACGAGCCGCCGAAGCGAAGATGGCAGATGTCACTGCCGAGGGCGACCCGCAGTCTGACTTTAAGATTGTAGCTACTGAAAAAGGCTACGTGCTTGAGAAGACTTCATTCATCAAAGACCCCGACGCTCTCGATGATCAGTTTGTTCTGAAGACGCTACGCGGTGCGAAACGCAGTCAATTCGCATCTGGCTCAGGCGTTGAACTCATCGAGGCTGGTCTTGAGCCAAAAGAAATCAACCTAGTTAATCTGACAGACGCTGGCCGTGAGTTGGTTCGACAGCGTGGTAACAGTACTTATCAGGGCGACAAGTTAGCCGAAATGGCGAGACAGGGTCTGCCCGAGTTTATTACTGAGATAACAGAGCTAAACGTTAAGCTGGCAGATGAAGGTAAGCCCACCTTTGATATACGCATACAAGGCAAGTCGATCTTTGATATCACTAGCCAAGACTTGTTAGGCCCAATAGGCGATGTTGTAGCGGCAAGAGCGGACGGTGCTGATGTACAGCTCCGTGATGTGCTAGGCGCTAGGGGTCAGATGGGAGACTCGCGCGTTGAGACAACCGTAGAACAGACCACCAGTGGCGCTCGGGTTAGAAACACAGTTGTCACGGATCGCAAGTCAGATAATTTCGTTAGCGTAGAATTCACGGATTCGTTCGGAGAGCAGTATTCTGTCCGCCGCGAAAACAACCGTCCTGACGGTAAGCTACTTACACTCGAGACTGCAAAGAAAGAGGTTGCTCGCCTCGAGCGAGATGGTTTCAAACCGGAATTGCGTCTCACGCCTAAGAACAGCGCTTTTATTGTGACTGCAACGCGACGTGTATCGCGCGGTGATGCCGTAAACGCTCCGACGCTTCGCGAGCGTGACCCGCAGCCTTCCGAACTCGGTTCCAACTTAGCGGGAGCACCTCAGCCCGCTAGCCAAGCCAGAGTTGAGCAGATAATCACAGCTAAACAGACTCAAACCACCAGAGCAAAAGCTGTTGATGAGGCTTTAGCACGCGATCAATTTACTGAAGTAGAAAACGTAAAAGAGTACTTCTACAGCGCAGAAGAAGCTGATGCTTACGCAACTAGGCTGCGCGACACAGAAGGCTTCGATAACGTCACTGTCAAAGACCCTGTCGTAAACGAAGGCGCTAACCGAGACACCGAGCAAGGTCTTGGCGACGAAGTAGCAGGCATGAGCACGGCGAACTACAACAAAGACGGTTTTGATGCTGCTGACCCAGACCTGCCAAAGACACGATTAAATCTGGAGATGAACCCACGGCGCGACGTTGATCGCAGCTTGGGCGGGAAGAACAGGCAAACGTATGGACGCCAGACTTATCGTGGCGCTGAATACCCCTTTGGTAGCTTGGGTACGATATCGACTGAATTTGTAACCAAAACCATCGCCAAGATTAAGCCAAAGAAGCCGGTAATCGTTATTGGTCTTTCGCAGCTTAAAAAACTTACTCCTGCAAAAATTGCAGAGCAGTTTAACGATCCGCAAGTCGCCGCTATGATCACGAACGTTGCAGCTGAGTTAGCGAGCAACAACGATAAACGCGGGGAGTATATCGGTTTCACCAATGCTCACGTTGCTTTGATTGATGATATTAGTGTAGCTAATGACTTACAAACTGCTTTAATTTCTGCCCACGAAGCGCTTGGGCATGTTCTGTTTAATGAAGAGATTGAAGGCACACTAGCTAACCCTGCTTTGAGAAAGAGGCTTGAACGCGACTTTGAGAAAGCACGCACGGCTCCAGATGCACCTGCACAGTATCAAACTGAACACGGGTTCGAAGAATGGTTTGCGGATCAGACTGCAATCACAGCTAAGAACATATACATCAGAGATCAGAAGCAGCCCAACGGTGTTGTCGGCAGAACCTTTGCGAAGATAGCTGAGAAGCTAAAAGCTATGTGGGACTCGCTAAGCGCGGAGTTCAAACGCCGATTTGGTAAAGACTCCTACTCAAAGAGCTTTGATGACTACATAGAAAACACCATCATTAAAGAACGAGCGCATTTGCGACAAGTGGCTGGCAAGGCGTCAAGAGAAGTGGCTTACAGCAAAAAATCGCTTGTTCGGGCGATGGAAGAGTCGATTACAAAGAACCCCGATGCTCAGCAAAGCGTTAACTCAATGCTTCGCAACTTTAAAGATCATATCGATGGCACCGCTGCTGGCCACACGATGTTTAAAATGGTGCTACCGGAGGACAACATTCTTCGCGGTATTAGCCCAGTAATAGCCGACATGATGTACGCGCGTTCGAATGCTAAATCTCGGGCCAACAACCAGTTTGGTTACCTCAAGTCGAAAGACCATGTACGCGGACAAGTGTATGACCAACTCGAAAAGGTTCTCGGTACAAACTGGGAATCTAAAGAAATCCAAGATGCATTTGAGCTTGCGGCAGACCAAGACAAGAAGACTGAGGCATTGGACGGCAAGGCTCGTGAGATTAGAGACTGGCTAAACAAATTTTACGACGACTACATCGCCAAAACCCCAGGCAATGAGATAGCCAAGCGGGATGACTATTTCCCCGTGGCGTTAGACTTGGCGGCTATTTTTAACAACGAAAACCGTCGGATGTTCGTTGATGCTACAGATACAACGCATGAGTACTCTGAGATGAGTATGCAACCAGAGAAAGGGGTAGGCCTTCTATTGAAAGACGGCGTTGACCCGAACGGTTTTATTGATATTCAAGATCTTAAGACGATTAAAGAACTTACGGACGAAGAGATTGATAGCTTTCTGAAACGAGATTTCAGAACGGCAAAACCTTTTGAGGAAATGACCGATGTAGAAAAAGGTGTAATGACGGAGCTCCTTATGCGGGAACGGCTTAGATTAGCCAGCCCTGAAATTACATTTACTGAGCTTGTCATTAAGTACAACCCACTTGCCAACGAGGAGACCATTCGCCAAGCGGTAAGCGGTCTTGTCGCAAGACAGCAGAGTATCGTAAATGACAATGAGATTACCTTTGACGCCCAAAACCCGCAGAGCGTCGTTGAAAAAGCGCGAGTACTGACACAAAACATACCGCACAGTGAGTTGAAGCCGTTCATTGAAAAGCCAGAAGTGGCATTGATGAAGTACATACGGCACGTAATCACGCGTACTGAATGGAAGCGTAATACTCACGACGCAGACGGCAACGACATGCTTGCGCTTGAGTTGGAGAAGTTACCTGAAGCGAAGCGCAAAGAAGCGGTCACTACCCTAGAGCGATACCTCGGTTACACAGATAAGCCACTAAACCCAAGACTTTCTAAAGCTATGTCTTGGATGCAACTGTTCAACTGGGTTACGTTGTTGCCGCTAGCTACTATTGGGTCTATCCCAGAGTTTGGTGGTGCTTTAGTTAACACTAAAGAGTTCAACGGTTTTGGCATGGCTAAGAACGCCATACTCTCGCGTATCCAGAACCCCGAGCAAGCTATTCAACTCGCTAGAACACTTGGTGTAACCCACAGCACAGTAATGGGTAATCTCGGGCTTACCGAAGCAGATGCCGAGTACTTAGACCCTCGAGTACGTAAATACTCTGACGCGTTCTTTTCGAAGATCGGCTTGGATTACTTCACCCGCTACACCAGAGAGTTTGCCTCCGTAATGAGCGTAGAGTTTTTGGTTGAGCACGCTTACAACAAGACGAATAACGACCGCGCTAGTCGCTACCTTAAAGACCACGGCGTAACAGCTGAGCAAGTAAAGTCTTGGCTCGTCGATCAGGTTGATGGTGCTCACTACACCTTTGAGGGTGAAGCCGGAAAAGCGGTGATGGGCGCTATGCAACGCTTTGTAGATAACTCTATGTTGAAGCCGAATGCAGCTGAGCGTACTAGCTGGGGTAACGACCCGAAGTATCAGCTTATCTGGGCGCTAAAGTCATACCTATTCTCGTTCGGTAAAGTAATCCTAGGTGGCATTAAACGCGAAATGCAGATGCGGTTGGCAGAGGGCGACACTACTCTGGCTAAGTTAAGCAGCGTTGGGATGATGGGCCTCCTTACGGCGGCAGCGTTTATGCCGCTTGCCGCACTGTCTTTGGAATTACGAGAAATTGCAAAAGCAGGTATTGCAGGCGTACTCCCTGGTGTAGAAGCGAACGCTCGTTATTTCCGTTCTGACAGAATGGATATGATGACTTACATGGGTGAGCTATTTGATCGCGGCGGTCTAGCTGGGCCAATGGCCATATTCGGCATGATTGGTAAAAGCGCTGAATGGGGCGAGTCGCAAGGGCTGGGCCCAATTGGACAAACCGCCAAAGCGTTATCGCCTATCTTCGGCCCCACATACGGATTCCTTGTCGACGATATAGCGTTAGGCCTCTACAGCGGTAAAGGCTGGGACGTAGTGCCTGCTCGGATAATCCCTGGATACAGTCTAGTACTTTAGGAGAAATTTATGAGCATATTTACAGCACTACTAGGCCCTGTGGCCGATATCGGCAAAACGTTTTTGGCTAACAAGGCTGCTGAAAAGCAGGCTAAGCACGAAGCCAAAATGAACGTTATCCAGAACGACGCAGACTGGGAAGCGAAGATGGCAGACGCTTCTGGCAGCTCGTGGAAAGATGAGTTTTGGACTATAATATTAGCTGTACCAATATTCATGGTTGGCTACGCAATCATAGCTAACGACATGACAGTTGTAGAGCGTGTGCGGCAAGCATTTTCGACGCTGAACGATCTACCAGAGTGGTATCAGTACTTACTATTTATTGCGATCTCGAGTTCCTTTGGGATCAAGGGCGCATCAAAACTAATGGGAATGCGCAAATGACCGACCCAGAAACAAACCGACGGTTTGATCGTCTTGAACTGAAGATAGACAAACTGACCGAGGTGTTGACTCACATCGCACGAATCGAAGAGAAGCTGGTTGGTGCAGATGCTCGCCTTAAACGCCACGAGTTCCGCCTCGATGAGGGTGAAAAGAAGCTCGAAGAAGTTGCTGAGCAAGTAGCTACTAATAGTCAGGTCGTGAAGGTTGGCCAAGGACTTGTAGCCTCTATATGGGCGGCATTGCTCGGCTTCGTTTTTTACTTGTTTAGAGAATAACAATGGCAGATTTTAAGTATTTCAAGATAGAAGATTTCGACTGCCAAGAGACTGGCGAGAATGAAATGCAAGAAGATTTTATTCACGTATTAGATCAGCTGAGAGCGGCATGCGGTTTCCCGTTCTACATAACGAGCGGTTTTAGAAGTAAAAACCACAGCGTTGAGCAGCGAAAAGCAGAACCAGGCACTCATGCACAGGGTATTGCCGCAGATGTCGCAGTACAAGGTGGCGCACAACGGCGCGCCATTGTGGCCCATGCATTGGCAATGGGGATGTCCGTTGGTGTCGCAAAGGGCTTCGTACATGTAGACATCAGAAAGACCACTCCGGTTCTTTGGTGCTATTAATTACTAGCATTATATTAGCTCACCTAATATAATCAGATAACATACAGGTGTAAAAATGGCGTATTCACAAACACTTAACCTTGTTACAGGTGACACTCTGCCAGAGCTGACTTTTACGCTAAAAGACAGTCAGTCCGCAGCGTCTGGCAAAACGCTAGACGAAAATGACGCCTCTACGTGGGCTCCGATTGATATAACAGGCGGCTCGGTAAAACTACGTATACGAGAGCTTGGCAGTACAACCGTGAAGAGCACGCTTTCCTGCACAGTAACTGATGCCACGAACGGGAAAGTAGCCACTAACTTCCCCACTGGGACGCTAGATACAGCTGGTACGTTTGAAGGTGAGATTGAAATGACCTTTGCTAATGGCGGTATTCAGACTGTTTATGACTTGTTCAAGCTAAAAGTACGTAGTGATTTTGACTAATGGGCCCGAAGGCTAGCGTTACTTACGCAAAAATTACAGGCAGAGCCGCCTACCAGTTAGCAAAGGGCGAAGTGTCTTACACAGACATCACTGCTACTGAGATCAAGTTGGATGCGTTTCCACTAAACCAATACCTCGAGAACCAGTTTAATTTTTCGGATGTAGCAGCGCTCCATACGCAAAAGACCACTCTGGACAGCTTGGGATTCACAGAATCTCAGGCCATTGCGTTAGCTAAAAGCGCAGTTGATAGCGTTGGATTTAGCGATTCAGTCACTTTGCTAGTGACAGTTAATCGTGATTTTACCGATTCGTTTGCGGTGACAGACGTATCAGTCTTTACGTTTGACAAAGGTATTAGCGATCAGGTCGCTCTGTCCGAAGTAATGGATCGAGCATTTGATACAAGCAAAACAGACTCTATATCGCTCGGAGATTTATACAGCAGTACTTATGCCAAACCTGCAAGCGACGCGTTTTCGGTGTCTGACTCGTTTAGCCGTGTTGCGAATTTTTCCAGAGGCTTTACTGAAGCGTTCGGCCTGGACGAAGTAGTAAACGTTAGCCCGAACTGGGGCGTCGAGAAAACAAATGTTCTGTCGTTCTCAGACAGTTTTAGTTACGAAATCAGGGCAGGTCATAACGCTGTGCTTAACGCCTCAGCACTAAATACATACACACTTAATTCATAGGATTTCACCATGATCACAGAAAATTTAAAGCTTACAGGCCACGTTACAGTGGCAATCAACGGCGAGGTAGTTCAAGAGATACCTAATCTTGTTGTTACCGCTGGTAAGGGTTACGTAGCAAGCCGCATGAAAGATACAACCGACGGCGCAATGAGTCACATGGCTGTTGGTACTGACAGTACTGCCGCCGCCGCAGGAGATACAGCGCTTGGAACAGAGTCAGGACGGGTCTCCTTAACGTCATCCACTGTCTCCGCCAACGTCATTACATACGTAGCTACATTCCCAGCAGGTACGGCTACTGCCGCACTTACTGAAGCGGCAATATTAAATGCATCTAGCGGTGGAACCATGCTTTGCAGAACGGTTTATTCAACCGTCAACAAAGGTGCTTCAGATGCTATGACTGTGACTTGGGCAATAACCGCTTCGTAAGAGAGGTTTTTCATGGCAGTTTTATTCCACAACAATGCGACTACGACGCTGTCGGCGGGCGTTAGCGACTCTGCCACATCTATTACGGTGGCAGATGGGTCAGCGTTTCCAGCGCTTTCTGGTAGCGACTACCTTTATCTGACTCTTGAAGTAGACAGCGACCCGACGCTTAAAGAGATTGTTAAATGTACGGCTCGTAGCAGTAACACGTTGACGGTCGTTAGAGCCCAAGATAACTCTACTGCCCGTACCTTTTCGTCAGGAGATAAGTGTGAGCTTAGGCTTACCGCTGCAGGTTTAAATGATGTAGCAACGCAAGCTGATACGGATACAACTTACTCCGTCCAAGATGGCGAGCTGTCTGAGAACAATTTTACGAATGCAGACCACACAAAATTAGATGGGATTGCTGCGAGTGCTAATAACTACTCGCATCCATCAGCCCACGCCATTAGTTTTATCACTGGATTACAATCTGCTTTAGATGGAAAAGTAGATGACTCTCAGGTTCTTACAGACGTACCTTCTGGCGCTTTGTTTACAGACACCAACACTACATATTCCGTTCAAGACGGTGAGCTGTCCCAAAACAATTTCACGAATGCTGACCATACTAAGCTCGACGGGATTGCGGCCAGCGCGAATAACTATGTACTGCCTTCAAATATCAAGACCCAATCAATTGTCACGACAGCGCCATCGAGCGGCACGGGGTTTGCGGCAGGCCATGTTTGGTATGTGGTTAGTTAATTGACTATTAAAGTCCTTGATGGTTCGACTATAAAAGAACCCACCCAGATATTTGTTAAGGGTGATGCAGCAACGGTTTTCGGTGTTAACTACGTTGTCGTCAAAAAAGATGATGGCTCGTTGTCCACTGCTTGGGCGGCTGTCTACGACACTACCAGAGACACCAGTACCATTTTTGGTACAGTTACAGCGTTTGACACTTCGACCAGCTACACAACGACTTATAGTACGAGCATTGGTACGAGCAACGCGACTACGACAGCGTTCAACACGACCACCACTTTTGGCACTAGCAACGCGACTACGACAGCGTTCAACACGGCCACTACTTTTGGCACCAGTAGAGCGACTACGACAGCGTTCAACACGACCACTACTTTTGGCACCAGTAGAGCGACCACCACGGCGTTTAACACCACGACTACCTTTGGCACTAGCAAGGCTACGACTACAGCGTTCAACACAACGACTACCTACGGCACGTCTCGCGGCACAAGCAGAGCAACCACAACCTCGTTCAACACGTCGTTCACCACGTCGTTCAACACGTCGCGTA
>Ga0209716_1000295_pt1 | contig 50860 bp, 33 predicted proteins | sample COGITO_mtgs_1205_FD_184811 | JGI IMG/M metagenome (GOLD analysis project Ga0209716, IMG submission 184811) | Pelagic marine microbial communities from North Sea - COGITO_mtgs_120531 (SPAdes) (version 2) | ecosystem: Environmental > Aquatic > Marine > Epipelagic ...
AGAAATTATTTCAAAGATTAAAAAATTACCAAATGAATTTTACCAAACCTATGGAATGACTGAAACTGTGTCTCATATAGCTGTAAGAAATCTTAAAAAATTATCAGATAATCCTAATTATAAATGCTTAAAAGGCAACAGTATTCGCACTAACTTAAGGAACCAACTAATAATAAATTCTGAAAATTTAAATATTCAAAGTTTAACTACAAATGACTTATCTAAAGTGTCTGGAAATAAAGAGTTTACAATAACTGGAAGATTAGATACCATCATCAATTCTGGTGGTTTAAAAATACAATCTTTAGATATTGAAAATCAAATAAAAGAAACATTAAAAAATGATTTGTTTTTCATTGATAAAATTAATTGTAATAAATTAGGTGAAAAGATGATTTTAATAGCGCTTGAAGTTGTTGATTTAGATCGTTTAAAATTATCTATCAAAAAAATAAAAGATAAAAAATATAGACCAAAAGAAATATATTTGTGTTCTGATTTTATTTATAACCAAAATCAAAAAATTGATAAGAATAAAACAAAATATTCTTCGATTAAAAAAAATAACGTTCATAATATAAATTGAAAAGCTCTATTTTCCTCTTATTACTTCCGCTATTAAGTATGAATCCAACTAACATACACGAAACTTATGTTTCTATTACTGAGATTCAGTTAAAGAATAATAGAGATTTAGAAATTAGTATTGAGCTTACAGCTCACGATTTTGAATATGCTTACAATAAAGAATATAACACTTCCATATCAACCCGTATTCTTACTGAGAACCAAAAAGAATATTACGATGAAAAAATTCTTTTTGGATACCTTAAAAAACATTTCATTATTAACGCACAAACAGACACCGTTAGCTTAAATGTTATTGGACACGAAATAAACTTAGAAGGCATATTATCAATTTACATAGAGGGCTCTTTTAAAAACACAACTCATAACTTTAACACCTTTAACGATATGTTAGTTAGACAACTACCTAACCAACAAAATATTGTAAACTTAAAAAGTGATAAAAATTTAAGCTTTACTTTTAATAAAAACATAAAATCTCATGAATTTAAGTAAAACCCTATTTTATTTATTAACCCTTGGTTGCTTTAACGTTGCAATTGCTCAAAATCAGTACTTAAATTACAATAAATTTAAACAACTCAAAGAAGAAATTGCTACACCTAATGTTTACAGAACAGCAGCTGGAGCTCCTGGACACCAGTACTATCAAAATGAAGCTGATTATACAATGAATATCACTTTAAATGATCAACAACAAAAGATAACAGGATCTGAAACTATTAAATACCATAACAATAGTCCTGATAAATTAGAGTACCTATGGATACAACTTGATCAAAATAAGAGAGCTCAAAATTCTGACAGTTATAAAATACAAACAGGAGGTGTTAATTCCTTAAATTCGAGAAGCATCAAAAATATGAATCCAGATTTTAAAGGAGGATTTAATATAACTTCTGTCACAAATATCGACCGCTCAGCGCTCAGTTATACCATTCATCAAACGATGATGAGAATTAACTTACCTCAACCCTTAAACTCCAAAGAAACCTTTGAGTTAAATATTGATTGGTGGTACAACATTAACAACCGACTGGAAATTGGAGGCAGATCTGGATATGAATATTTTGAAGAAGACAACAATTATCTTTATACCATAGCGCAATTTTTCCCAAGAATGTGCGTATACAACGATACAGAAGGATGGCAGAATAAACAATTTTTAGGAACAGGAGAATTCACATTACCTTTTGGAGATTATGATGTATCTATATCTGTACCCACAGATCATATAGTCGCAGCTACAGGGGAATTGGTAAATGCCAAAGAAATCTTGAGTTCGGAACAACTAGATAGACTAGAAAAAGCTAGAAACAGTGATAAAGAACCTGTCTTTATTGTCACAGAAAAAGAAGCTATTAAAAACGAAAAGGGAGTCAAAAAAGGATTGAAAAAATGGCATTTTAAAGCTGAAAACGTAAGAGATTTTGGATGGTCGTCGTCAAGAAAATTTATTTGGGACGCAATGGTAGTGAGACAACCAAGTAAAGATGTATTGGCCATGTCTTTTTATCCAAAAGAAGGAAACCCTCTTTGGGAACAATACAGCACTAAAACAGTTGCACACACCTTGAAATCTTACTCCAAATTCACTTTTGACTATCCTTATCCAGTTGCTATATCTGTACACACCAAATGGATTGGGATGGAATATCCTATGATTTGCTTTAATGGTGGAAGACCAGAAGCAGATGGAACATATTCTAAAAGAACGAAATACGGAATGATAGGCGTTATTATTCATGAAGTTGGTCATAATTATTTTCCAATGATTATTAATTCTGATGAAAGACAATGGACTTGGATGGATGAAGGACTCAATACTTTTTTACAATATTTAACGGAACAAGAATTTGAAAAAGGATATCCATCAAGAAGGGGTCCAGCTTATAAAATTGTAAATTATATGAAAGGAGATAAAAATAGAATCTCCCCTATTATGACCAATAGCGAATCCATTCATCAATTTGGAAATAACGCGTATGGCAAGCCAGCAACTGCCATGAACATCCTTAGAGAAACTATAATGGGAAGAGAATTGTTTGATTATGCTTTTAAAATTTATTCCAACAGATGGATGTTTAAGCATCCCAACCCAGAAGATCTATTTAGAAGCCTGGAAGATGCCAGTTCTATAGACTTAGATTGGTTTTGGAGAGGTTGGTTTTATTCTACAGATCATGTAGATATTGGACTTGAAGGTGTCAAATACTATAGAATAAACGATCAAAACCCAGTGAGTAATAAAGAAGATATAAAATTGAATTTTGAAGAGGTATATAATAAAGACATTTCCAATCAAAGAAACAAAGAGCTTGACACCTACAGAGCAAAAGATAAAGGATTAGAAGATTTCTACACGAGTTACGACCCTTTTAAAGCTACTGAAAAAGAAATCAAAAAATATGAAGATTTCAGAGCTAAACTAAATAAAGATGAAACCAAGATTTTAAAAGATAATTCACATTTTTACGAAATTAATTTCAAAAATATTGGTGGTTTGGTAATGCCCATAATCTTGGATTTTACTCTTTCTGACAATACTCACAAGTATTTTAAAATACCTGCTGAAATATGGAAAACAGATAATGAAGAGATTTCTAAAATGTTTGCGTTTGAAAAATCAGTAAAGCAAATTGAGCTTGATCCTTATTTAGAAACCGCAGACACCGACAGATCTAATAACTTCTGGCCTGAAAAAATTGAACCTTCTAAATTCGAACTTTACAAATACAAGAATAGAAGAGATAGATCCAGTTCTAACCCTATGAAAAAGAAGAAATAAATTTTTAAAACTTCAACTTTAGTCCTAAAAAGAAATTTATTCCAGCCTGGTTGTAAGCCCCAATCATGTTGTATCTATTGGAAGTTGAATTTTCTTCATTAGTAGATGGATCATCATTAATTGGGTTGTAACCAACTGACTGAAACCTATATATCCAAGCATTAGATATGTAATTACGATTGAGTAAGTTTCTCACCCAAGAACTAACAACTAATTCTTTAAATATTTTTGTTTTTACAGAATAGTTTACTCTAAAGTCGTGAACAAAATACGCATCTAATTTTCCATAATCGCTGGAGGTATTATCTAAATATTGTGATCCAACATATTTAGTGACCAAAGCTAAATCTAATCTTCCTTTTTCAGCTGGATTAAATGGGGTGAAAATTAATTGTCCACCACCAATTATAGAGGGTGAAAAAGCAATATTGGTATTTCTGTGAAATTCTTTAACCTGACCTCCTAAATCCCAATCATCTATAAATTCTGTAAATTCAATTATCTTATTTTCACTTAAAGTGGTGTTAAATCTTAAATTAAATTGATTATTTAATTTTATTGATGTTGTTAATTCTAAACCTCTTCTAAAGCTATTTGGAACGTTAATCCTGATTGGTGACCCCACATCATTAACATTACCAGTAAGAATTAATTGATTTCTATATTGCATGTTATATAGATTAACTACTAGACTCACTTTATTTGTATTTAATCTGTATCCAAATTCAATATCTAACATACTTTCGTGAGTTGGTGTTTCGACTGACTCTACAATGTCTGTTCTGTTAGGTTCCTTATTGCCAATTCCTGCAAAGCCATAAAAACTTGCATTTTTATTTACAACATAATTAAAACCCACCTTTGGATTGAAAAAGTTCATATTAATGGTATCATCTACAGAAAAATTACCCTCCTCAAGACCAGAAAGTTTATAACTGATGGTTCTGTATTGTGCGTCTAAATAAGCACTTAAATTATTTTGAAAATTATAATTTAACTTTCCATAAACATTCACATCTGTCTTTAGAGCATTGTTATCATAATATTTGTGTCTTATTTCACCATTACTAGCATTTTGAGCCCATATTACTTCACCATAATGCCCTCCTTTATATTGGTTAGCTCCTCCGCCTAATACGAGTTGGAACTTTTCTGCATTATATTCTGCGGAGTAAACAATGCCATAAAAATGATTATCCAACCATTTTCTATTTATAATATCAGAATTTGCTATTTCAATACTAGTATCGCCAACTAAATTAAAATATAAAGTATCTTGATAATTGGGACTTAGACTGTCCATATCAGTAATTAGAATAGTATCGCCAATTAATGATGTTGATATGTTAGCTAAATTGTAATCTGATAATAATTCGTCTGGTTTATAACTCTCATAATAACCGAATCCTCTTGTATAGTGTAAAGAAGCATTCAGCTTCAATTTATTATTTGTTTTATTAGTGAAGTGTAACTGATAATGGGTTTGAGTATAGTTATCTATCTGATTATCGTATGTGTAAGGGTTGTAAGTTTGATTGGTATCTAAAACCCTTAATGGTGTTCCTGCCCAAGACTGGTATGTTTTTTCATTTCCTGAAAATATTAAAGCTTGAATAGCAGTATTTTTACCTAAATAACTTCCAGATAAGTAATAAGATTGGAGGTCAGAAGATGCTCTATCAATAAAACCATCTGACATTAAATTCGAAAGCCTACCTTCGAAGTTCCATTTACCATCCATAATTCCAGTACCTATTTTTAAAGTATTTTTAAAGGTTTTAAAGGATCCAAAACTATTTGAAATTTCACCATAGGGTTTATTGGCATTTACAGTACTTAAAGTACTCAAGTTTATACTGGCTCCGAAAGCTGAAGCTCCAGTGGCAGATGCTCCAACTCCTCTCTGAATTTGAATGGCATCTGTAGAAGAAGAAATATCTGGCATATTTACCCAATACACTCCTTGTCCTTCAGCATCATTAAAGGGTATACCATTAATAGTAACATTAACTCTAGTTGCATCGCTTCCCCTAACACGAATTCCTGTGTACCCTACTCCTGCACCAGCATCTGAAGTTGTGACTATCGATGTAGCTTGGTCTAATAAAATAGGTAAATCAACTCCATAGTTATTCACCTCTATTTCTTCTTTAGAAATATTTTCATGAGCTATTGGGCTTTTTTCGCTAACTCTTGTTGTGGTAACTTCAAACTCTTCTAAAATTGATTGTGTAGAATCTGATTGAGAATAAAATCTATTGGAAACAAATATTCCAAGAATTGATAGTAAATATATTTTTTTCATTTTTAAGGTTAAATGTGCTTACAAGGGGTAAGAAAACACAAGGTTTAAACATTTAACATCCTTTCGCCAGCATTATCTGGATCAAGTTACATCCTGTAACATACAGGAATTGGGTATAATCTCAGCCTTTTACAGCACCCCCTTTTGAGAGTCACAAAATTAATAGTAATTTTTAAAATACAAAACTACTAAGTAATTTTTTTGCATTATTTAATCTTTCTATTTCACTTCCTTCTAACATTATATAATTCACACCTAAGCTCTTAATTTTTTCTAAGTGAATATTAAATAAATCTTGTCTGTCAACTGGGTTTTCTCTTTGTTCGTCATATTCCCAAGGAATATCAGGACTGCATAACAAATAAAGATCTGGAAGATTATTCAAAAGTTGATCTTGAATATACTGATGGCATTTTTTGTATTTGAATTCACACCAAATTAGCAATGTCAAAAGATCCGTATCAGATATGATTAATTGATCTTTTTTACTTATTAAATTTAATTTATCTACTTGAAATTTTGCGATTTCTAATATATCTAAATAGTTATACTTGCGATTTAAACCATTAAGGTAAATTCTTGAATACTCTGGTGCAAAACAGCAATTATAAGTATTACTTAACTCTTCGAACAAAGTTGTCTTTCCAGAGGATTCCGGACCAGAAATTACAATATGTTTTGACTTTTTAATGCTTTTTTCTTCCATTCAAAATAACCCAAAAATGCAATAATAATAAATATTGAAAATTGCGCAGTACTTATGTAGTAGCCTTTAAAAAAATATAAAGGGATACAAAAAAAATCACCTATTATCCATAGCACCCAATTATCAACTCTTTTCCAAGCCATTAGCCACATGGCAATAAAATTTAGAGAGGTAATAAAAGATTCTATCACAATATAATAATGATTGTAGTTATCAACTTCTGTATTTGAAAGAATTTTAAAAATTATAAAGGTTAAAATCAAAGCAATAATTGTGTAAAAGAAATTTTCTTTAAGTGAATTAAATTTTATGTGAATTTCCTTATTGTTATTATTATCTTTTCTGTTCCAATTATACCAACCATAAACATTCATAATGAAAAAAAAGAGATTGATTATTGCTTGACTGTATATTTGGCCAACCCAACATAAATAAAGCCAAGCTACAACACTAAATATTCCAACAGGATATAGATAAATATTTTCTTTTTTAGCTAACCAAACACTGAATATTCCTGTTAAAACTGCTATAATTTCTAAATAAAAATTCAATATTTTTAAGTATTTTAACGAAGATAGAAAGAAAATTATTAATGTTTTTTTTTAAATGTTTAATGATTATTTGTAAATGTTAAACATTTTTGTTTAAGTTTGGGATGTAAATAATAAACAAAATGAATAAAACCTCTGTAATAAGAAAAGAACATTTCAATTCTGCCCACAGGCTTAACAACCCAAATTGGACTAAAGAAAAAAATCTTTCCTTCTACGGTAAATGTAACAACCCTAACTTTCATGGACACAATTATGACCTAGAAGTTACAGTAACCGGTTACACCGATGAAGAAAGTGGATATTTAATTGATATGAAAAAATTATCAGACACCATAAAAAGTGAAATTTTAGATCGATACGATCATAAAAATTTAAACCTCGATGTGGATGATTTTAAAGAATTAAATCCAACTGCAGAAAATATTTCAAAAATTATTTATAATAGACTCAGAAATAAACTTGACTCAAAATTCGAACTAAAAATTAAACTTTATGAAACTGAAAGAAACATTGTTGTTTACCCAGGATGAATCCATAGATTATAATTATGATGAGATTGGTGATGAACATGTTGGTACATCCTATGATACTCCTTTAAGAGATGACGCTTTTGATATCTCTGACAACAAAAAAAAAGAAATTATTGCCCAACATTTTAAGGGGATTATGCAAACCTTAGGTTTAGACTTAACTGACGACTCGTTAAAAGGCACACCTAAAAGAGTTGCTAAAATGTATGTTGAGGAAATATTTAATGGCTTAGATCCTAAAAACAAACCTAAAATTGCCTTGTTTGATAATAAATATCAATACAATGAAATGTTAGTTGAGAAAAACATTACGTTTTATTCAAATTGTGAGCACCATTTTGTCCCAATTATTGGTAAAGCTCACGTATCCTATATTTCCTCGGGAAAAGTAATTGGGCTTTCAAAAATTAATAGAATTGTTCAATATTTTGCAAAAAGACCACAAGTTCAAGAGAGACTCACCAACCAAATTGGTAATGAACTTAAAGAAATATTGGACACAGAAGATGTTGCTGTTGTTATAGACGCAAAACATTTGTGTGTATCCTCTCGAGGAATTAAAGACGATACTTCAACAACAACAACTTCTTACTATTCAGGAGCTTTTAAAAACGAATCAACAAAAAAAGAATTTCTTCATTATTTGTCTTCATGATAAGTTTCAGCCAACATTCAGGGATTTATACTCTTAAAGTAAAACAAAACATTAAAATGTCTTTGGACGAGGCCTGGAATTTTTTCTCTAACCCAAAAAACCTAAGTAAAATTACTCCTGCAAAAATGGGATTTAATATTACTTCTGAAACAGCAGATAAAATGTACGTAGGTCAAATCATATCTTATAAAGTTTCTCCTTTGTTTGGCATCAATTTAAACTGGGTTACCGAAATAACGCACATTAATGATAAAATGTTTTTTGTTGATGAACAAAGGTTTGGACCCTATACCATGTGGCACCATGAGCATCTTTTTTTAAAATCTGGCGATCAAGTTGAAATGACTGATAAAGTATCTTTTAAGGTTCCATTAGGTTTTTTAGGAAGGCTTTTCGTACCAATTTTAGTAAAACCCCAACTTAAAAAAATATTTAATTACCGCATAAAAATAATAGAAGAAAAATTTAATAATGAGTAAAACTTTAATTGTAGGAGGAACAAAAGGTATTGGAAAACGAATTTCAGAACTTTTAGAAAATAGTGATTGCGTAATTTTCAGTAGAGATGAAATCAGCTCCACTAACAACAACCATCTTTATTACACCTTAGATGTAAAAAATGCAGAATTTCCAGATATAGAAGATTTATCATCCATAATATATTGTCCAGGGACAATTAATTTAAAACCTTTTAGATCTTTAAAAGAAGAAGATTTTTTGAATGATTTTAATGTGAATTTTATGGGAGCTGTTAGCATCATAAAAAAATACCAAAGAAATTTAACTAAATCTGAAAATGCTTCCATTACCTTATTTAGTACCGTCGCTGTATCCCAAGGTATGCCATTTCATGCTTCCATAGCTGCGGCAAAAGGTGCTGTTGAAGGATTAACAAAATCATTAGCAGCGGAATTTGCTGGCAAAATAAGAGTAAACTGTATAGCACCAACATTAACAAACACACCGCTTGCAGAAGGAATTCTTAGAAACGAAGAAGCTATAAAAAGATCGGATGAAAGACATCCAAGTAAAAGAATTAATTCAGTTGATGATGTAGCTAATACTGCTGTTTTTTTACTTGAAAACAATAACATTACCGGGCAGATTCTACATGTTGACGGAGGAATGTCTACATTAAAGGTTTAAATATGGATATATTTTGGTTTAGAAGAGATTTAAGAATAAATGATAACACTGCATTATATAATTCATTAATAAATGGAAAAAATATTCAACCCATTTTTATCTTTGATGACAATATTGCGGAAGAACTTCCATATAATGATGCAAGAATAACTTTTATATATCAACAGCTGAACAATATTAATGTCGAATTAAAAAAACACGGTAGCTCTCTTAAAATATTCTATGGTGATCCATACAAAATATTTACGGAAATACTTTACAACAACCGCGTAAATAATGTATACATCAATAGAGACTACGAACCTTATGCACTTGAAAGAGATTCTTCAATATTTGAATTATTAAAAGATTTTGGAGGACAGTTAAAATCCTATAAAGACCAAGTGATTTTTGAACAAAACGAAGTAGTCAAAAAAGACGGATTGCCCTATACCGTGTTCACTCCTTTTAAAAACAAATGGCTAGAAAAATTTAGATCTACTGAGAATATTATTTATAAAAACCCTAACCTAAAAAATTTAGTTAAATCTAATTACACCTTTCCAAGTATGGAGGATTTGGGGTTTGAAGAGTCTACTATAAAAGTTCCTGATTTTGACTTAAAAGTAGTTGCAAAATACGATGAAACTAGAAACTTTCCCTCCTTAGATAGTACATCTAAAATAGGTCCCCACTTACGGTTTGGAACTGTTAGCATAAGAGAAATAGTTGAAACCGTAAAAGATGTTAACAGCACTTACCTAAGTGAGTTAATATGGAGAGAATTTTTCATGCAAATATTATGGCATTTCCCTAAGGTTGTTAAAGAGAATTTTAGAGCAAAATACGATGGGATTCAATGGAGAAATAAAGAAGATGAATTCAAAAAATGGTGTGAAGGTAAAACTGGTTATCCATTAGTGGATGCTGGCATGAGAGAACTGAATGCTACTGGTTTTATGCACAATAGAGTTAGAATGGTTACAGCAAGTTTCTTATGTAAACATCTACTTATTGACTGGAGATGGGGAGAAGCTTATTTTGCTGAAAAACTTCTTGATTATGAGTTAGCTTCAAATAACGGAAACTGGCAATGGAGCGCTGGAACTGGTTGTGATGCTGCACCCTATTTTAGAGTATTCAACCCATCAGAGCAAATAAAAAAATTTGACAATAAGAATCAATATATTAATAAATGGATTCCTGAATTGAATGAATTTTCATATCCTCAACCAATGGTAGAGCACCCGATGGCTAGACAAAGGGCAATTGAAATCTACAAAGAAGGAATCAATTCTGTTCTTGTTTAACAATTTTCATATAACTTTTACTGTTTTTTATTAAATTAAATAATACTTATATCTTTAGTAGATAACTCATTTAGATACTAGAGTTGTTTAAAAAAAATTCTATATTTTTATTAATTCCTTTTTGAAGGACTTATTTATTGGATTTTATAATAGGGGAAATGAAACCCTTGCCAAAAAATAATCTATTGAAGAAATCGAAAAACATCCAGAAAAAGTAATATTCTTTTTAATAATCTGGGCATTAAAAAACTACTTTCAAGCAATTAAATCTAACCTATATTTAATTTTTTTCTTTATGACCTTAAATTGTTGTAAATAAACTATTTTTATTCTATGAGAACAACATTAATTATATTTTGTTTACCAGTCCTACTATTTGTTTTAAATAGCTGTGAAACCCCTAAGCACTTAACAAAAAAAGGAGATAAATATTCCAACCAAGAATTGTATATAGATGCTTGTTCTCAGTACATCAAAGCATTAAATAAAAAAAGAAACTTTTTAAAGGCCAAAGAAGGATTACAATTTGCTGGAAATAAACAGATTGATATTTATTTAGATAATTTTTTCAAAAATAAAAGTTTTGGTAAAAAGAGAGAAGCAATTTATCTATATAGAAAAGCTGTTTTATTAAATCAAAAATTAAAAAAATACTCCATTAATATCGACATACCTCAAAAGTATACGGTGGATTATAACCTATTAGTAGATGAATATGTAGAAACATCCTATAACAAGGCTGTAAAACTTCTCGATAAAGAAGATTTTACTAATTCTGAATCTTTATTTAAAGAAATAAGTAAATTAAAACCAAACTATAAGGATGTTAACAATATGAAAGACATTGCGACTTTCGAACCTATATATAGAAATGGAAATAAATTATTAGAACTTGAAAAATTTAGAGCTGCCTACTATCAGTACGATAAAATACCTTTAAATTATAAAGAATGTAACGATCGAAAAAACATGGCATTGGAAGCAGGATTAATCACCATTGCAATATTAAAATTCGAAAATGCTACGTACCATTACGGGGTTGAGTCTGCTGTTTCTGCTATGGTTACTGAAGAATTAATGAAACTTAACAACCCTTTTGTAAAATTAGTAGATCGGAAATTAACAAATACCATCATTAATGAGCAAATCCTTGGTTTAAGTGGCCATGTTGCTGAAGGAACTAAAGTACAAGCAGGTAAGTTAATTGGGGCCAAAGCAGTTATTTCGGGAAAAGTAGTTAGTTATACCAAAAAATACAATCCAATTGAGAAAACAGTTACCAAAGGTTGGTTAATGAAAAGAGTAAAAAAATTCGACTCAGATAATAAAAAATACTATGATACAATTTATGAAAAAATAAAATACAATATATGCCAAGGAAATTCTAGCGTTGATATTGGTTTTCATTATCAATTAACATCGACTGAAAGTGGAGAGATTTTATATACTCAGCTTATTAATCTTAACAAAAGAGATAAAGTTCATTTTGCAGAATCTAACTACAATAACAAAAATATTTATCCTGGTAATTGGAAATCACAAACTAAAAAATATTCATCAGATTTTATAAGCGATTCAAGATCTGAAAAAAGATCACTTAACACACTTTTTAAAAGTGAAAAAAACTTACTATCTACCGATCAAATGTCAAATATGCTTTATAAAAGTATCGCTAAAAAAGTAAGCAATCAGATTAATAATTACAATCCGGAGGAATGAATAAAGTATATTTTTTTCTTATTTTAATTCTTCTTAATTCTTGTTCTACCCAAAAAAAAATTGCTGATAAAACTGAGTTACTTCCTTTATGGATTAAAGAATTTCCAATTTCACAAACACATTATATTGGAATTGGAGTAGCTGATAAAAAGTTAAATCCGACCGATTTTATTAAAGTAGCACAAAAAAATGCTCTTCAAAACCTGATTTCTCAAATTAAGGTTAGTATTTCTTCTCAATCATTTCTATTAAAAATGGAAAGAGATTTAGATTTCAAACAAGATATTAAATCGGTTATTGAAATTAAAGCTGATGATGTTATAGAAGGATATGAGTTAGTAAATTCTTTCACTAATAACAACGAATATTGGATGTATTATCGCCTAAATAAATCTTTGTACAAAGAAATTAAAATTGCTAAAACAAAAGAAGCTGTAAATGAATCAAAGTTTTTTTTACAAAAAGCAATATCCAATTCAACAAGCCATAAAAATCAGTATATATATTTTGTATCTGCATTAAACATACTAGAACCTTATCTCAACGAACCTTTATTCACCAAAATTAATGGTGAAGAAGTTAATTTACTAAGCGAAATTATCACTCAATTTCGAGCTTATCTTGACAAATACCAAATTAGAAGTTTAAAACAAGAAAACCTGTTTACTGTTGGGAGAAATCCATTTAGTTTGAAATTTATAGTTGAACATAATAATGAAAAAGAGCCTGACATTCCTTTACAAATAAACTCTAGTAGTTTAGAAATAAATAAATTTTCAGAGAAGACTGATTTTGAAGGAGTTTTAACCGCAAATATTATAAAATTCAAAAATCTAAATAAACTCCATAAAATTGAAGTGGTTATAGATTTTCAAAACTGGCTGGAAGAAACAGCCTCTAGTGAATTAATAAAAGATGTTTTTAAAAATATAAAACCTAAGAAAATTGAAGTACCTATTTATTTAAGTACACCTAAAATATTTGTTAATTCTACAGAAAAACATCACGGAGAATTAAATAATAATAACGTGCTTCAATTTGCTGTAGAGTCTGAACTACATAATTCAGGATTTTCTACCGTTCAAAATAAACACAATGCAGATTTAATTATGACTATTAATTCTAGAACTGAAAAAGGTAGGCACATAAATGGGCAACGGATGTTCGTCTCATTTCTAAATATAAGTATTGGTGTAAAAGATTTAAGCAGTAGATCAATATTTAGTAAGAATATAGATCAAATAAAAGGCATTCAGTTAGACTTCAATAAAGCAGATCAAAATGCATATCAACAAGGAGTTAAAGAAATCAAAAATAAATTAATACCAGAATTTATTAATAGTTTAACTACTAATTAAAAAACTGAATAGTAAATAGGTAATCTATTGTAGCTGTTTTCGAAATAAGAACTTCTTTTATAAATAAAATATAGTTGGTATACTCTAATAGAAATTACGAGACATATGCCATAGCTTGAGGTGAAGAAATAAATAAAATTCTATTGGAGAACGTATCAAAACTTATTTCTTCAAAAGAAGTTTCTTAATTTTATTAAGTATTCTTAAAAGAAGAAAATCGTAGATTAGTTTATTATTTAAATTTATGAAACTTTCTTTTGCCGATAAAAAAACACCTACCAACGAGTTGGTACGATATTCTATTCTTTTTTACTGGTCTATATTTTGGCTTTTTAATATTGTAGATAAAATAATTGGCGGTAGCTTATTTCTTTGGGTTGGTAGAGATAGATTTGCTCAATTTCAGAAGTTTTTTGCTTCTGCTGGGTTAGAATCACCAGCTATAGCCAATTTTGCATTAATTGTGGCTGCTGCATTAGAAGTTTTTGCTTTTGTTTTCTTTACTGGTGCTTTAATTTATTACTTGAAGAAAAAAAATGAAACTTCTAGAGCTTGGTTTTTTATAGGAATAGTTTTAACACTTGTCACCTTCACTATTTTCTCTATAGGAGATCATATTTTTGGAGATAGATTTGAATTATTGGAACATACTTTATTTTGGTTTTTAACACTCTTTTCTTGGGTGGCATTTATAAGATTAGATAACAGTTCTGAAACAGAAAAAATGGTAATTAACAAGAAACAGCTTATTCTAGTTTCGGTAATTTCTTTAATGTTAGTTTCTACAACTTGCTTTTCCATATTTAGTTATAATTATAATTTTTTTAGTAGAAGAACAGATGCTTTGGTAGCCCAACCAGTTGGTGAAAACATATATAAAGTTTCTTTTCCTTTTCTTGGTGGAAGTATTGTTTTTGAAAAGACTATTGACCAGTTTAAATCAGCGAATCCAACAAAAAAAATAAATCATATTTATACAGTTCCAAAGCCGCTAAGATTGAAAAAAGCAGATGGTCTTATTTTTTATATAATGACGGAGGATAAATTATGAAAGAAAAAAACATATTAAGATTTTCGATACTTTTTTATTGGACTTTTTTCTGGGGGTTAAGTGTTCTAGATAAAATTATTCCTGATGTACATCATTTATGGGTAGGAAAAGATTTCTTTGCATTATTTGTTAAGTTTTTTGGATCTCTAGGGTTGAAGGACCCAATATTTGCTACGATTGCATTGGCTTTTATTTCTTCATTGGAAGGATTGAACTTTATATTTTATCTATTGGCGAGTATTAATTTTTTAAAAGGAAAAGAATCTCTTTCTCAAAAATGGTTTTTTAGAGCTATTTTCACATCCATTACCTTGTTTAGTTTGTTTTCAATTGGAGATCAAGTATTTGGCGATCGTTTTCAACTATTAGAGCATGGATTGTTCTGGCTAATATTAATAGCATCTTGGGTACTATTTAAATACATTTCTAATTCTGATGGTAAGTCGCTAGAATTCAAAGTAGATAAAGGGGTGAAAATAGCAATAGCAATTGGTGTTTTAATTACTGCAGGTGCTTCAATTTCCATTATAGACTTTTCTAGTAAGACTTTTACCAATGTAAGTGCACCAGTTGAAGGAAATGAGGTAATTGAGGATGTATACAAATTTGACTTTCCATTTTTAGCCGATAAATTAGTGTGGGAAACCACCATCAATACTTTTAAAGAAAAGCATCCAGAACTAAAAATTAACTATATCTATACTGGACCTTCAGAACTTAATTCTAAAAAGAAAACACATATGCTACTATATGTTTTTACTGAAAAATTGGGATTAATTAAGGATAATTAAAATGGTTTTATTGAAAGTAAATAGGTAATCTATTGTAGCTTTTTTCGAAATAAGAACTTCTTTTATAAATAAAATATAGCTGTTCCCACTCAGAATTAGCAAATCCAGCATCTTCCTTTTTCTTTAGTTCATATTCTTTTTTTAGCTTAAGATCGTTATTTAAAATCTCTTCTATCTTTTCTATAAAAACATAACTAGAAAAATATTCTTTCTGTTGTAAGTAACTATCAAAAAAATTCCAGCTTAAATAAGCATCTTCCATCTCTGGTTGGAGTACAGAATGAATAAAAAGTGCAGCATATTGATTTGAATTTACCATCCAATCTCCTTTCTTTAACTGAACTGGTTCTTGATCCCATTGTACTTTGATATTTTTTAACTTATAATGCCCTTCATATGGTTTTTTGGACGGAGTAAAATCAACCACTCTATAAACTCCAAGATTCACTAAAGTATCTTTAACAATCTTAGTCATTTTAACATTGTTAGCCAATAATCTTTCTATTACATCTTTTTCCTGAGCGGTTACATAATAGAATTTTGGAAGTTGTACAGAATCTTTAGCAACAGAACTATTGTAATAGGGCACGAATTTATTGTATGGTTTGGTTGTATCATATTTAAGTCTAGTTAGGCCAGTTATTTTATGAATGGGAAAAGAATGCTCGTAACCCTTAAAAAGTATAGAATCTTTTTTTAAAGAATTAATATAATTGTGTTTTAAATATGGTGATTCTATTACAAATCTTCTAGCTCGGTTTCTAGAGTTTTCAATTGTAGGCTTGTTTAGTGAAGTCCAGTTAATTAATTCTCCCATAAAAGCTAAAGTAGCCTCTACCCTATCCGGAAATGGTTTCAGCATATGGGTTTCTACTGTAAAACTTAGAGTATGAAAAAGTGATGTATATCCCATAGCATATCTAGGAAGATCGTTAAAAGCTACTATTCCCTCATCAGGTGTCTTTCCTTTTAAATCCACATAGGGAAATAAATCTATTTGATGATTTTTTTTTATGGCATCGGTTAAATCAGGTATTAGACTATCGTAAATAAGAGTATTTAAACTTGGTGCCAATCTTTCTCTAAGAGAACTTATGTAGGTAAGAATATATTGATAGTCTGCACCATTTGAGACATGGTTGTCTACAAAAACATCAGGATCCAAACCGTGAAATATTTTAGCAAACGTAAACGAGTTCACCGCATCCATTTTCATGAAGTCTCTATTTAAATCAAGATTTTGAGCATTTCCACGAAAACCATATTCATCAGGTCCATTTTGATTGGCTCTACTAGTACTAGACCTATTAAGTATCCCACCAATATTATAAGCCGGTATAAAAGCTACAACAGGGAGATTTTCGATACTTTTTTTATTTTTTAAAAACTCCTCTAACCAAATTAAACATGCATTAACACCATCTGGTTCACCAGGATGAATGGCATTGTTAAATAAAATCGTAGTTTCTTCTCTAGCTTTTTTGAAAGTATTAATAGAATCTTTTGCACCATTTACAATACACACATAAATTGGTAAACCATAGTCTGACAGTCCCATACTGTAAAGCTCTACGTCACTATTTGATCTAGAAATTTTCTTAAGATGATTGATTAATTCAATATATGTGGGGGTTGTATTTCCTCTCCATTTTTCTTGAGAAAAAACATTTTGTGGAAATAATAAAAAAATAAAGAATTGAAAAAAAAATATTAAAGTAGATCTGTTATATATTAAAGTACTCACTCTGTTAGTGCAAACCTTTAGCAGCTAAGTATCTTTCTGCATCTAAAGCAGCCATACATCCAGTTCCTGCTGCTGTAACTGCCTGACGGTAAACATGATCTGCTGCATCTCCAGAAACAAAAACACCATCTATATTAGTTTTTGAAGAACCTGGATTATTTTCTATATATCCATTTTGATCCATTGTTAACCAAGGATTAAATACTTTGGTATTTGGGGTGTGTCCAATAGCAATAAACACACCTGTACAAGATATTTCATGCTTTGCTTGTGTTTTATTATTTACTACTCTTGCTCCCGTAACAACGTTACCATCACCCAATACCTCATCTAGTTCTGTATTGTGTAATATTTCAATATTTTCAATACCTCTTACTCTATCAGCCATTATTTTGGAAGCTCTAAACTCACCTTTTCTAACCAACATCGTAACCTTGGTACAAATATTGGCCAAATAAGAAGCCTCTTCACATGCCGAATCTCCAGCACCTACAATTACTGTTTCTTGCCCTTTATAGAAAAAACCGTCGCAAACTGCACACGCTGATACTCCACCACCATTTGATAAATAATGTTGCTCTGAATCTAAACCTAAATATCTGGCAGAAGCACCAGTAGATATAATGATGGTATCCGCATGAATTTCTAATTTATCATCTACCCATACCTTATGGACTGGACCACTAAAGTCTACTTTAGTAATCATACCAGATCTAACGTCGGTACCAAATCTTTTTGCCTGTTCTTCCAAGTCTACCATCATTTGTGTACCGTTAACACCTTTAGAATAGCCTGGAAAATTATCAACATCTGTTGTAGTAGTAAGTTGGCCCCCAGGTTGTAATCCTTGATATAAAACAGGACTCATATTAGCTCTAGAAGCATAAATAGCTGCTGTAAAACCAGCTGGACCTGAACCAATTATTAAACATTTTGATTTTTCAATTGTTGACATAATTTATTTTTTTAAAGCATGCAAATATATTATTTATGAAAGTTTTAAGGAAATAAACTTATTCACAAATTAAAGTGTCATAAGAAACACCATAACCGTAAAAAACACCTAAACCATCACCACTAACATTATAAGGTAGATTTCCCGAGGAGGCGAAAATACTTCCATTTGAAACCGCAGCATTTTCCATGGCTCTTACATATAAATATACGGGATAGGTAGTAGTTGTTGATTTTACTAAAATTGTGTCTCCTGTTTTAAAAAAACCTTCTTCAACACCTTCATCATCTGGTCCTTCAAAATCTCCATCTTCCCCTCTAGCAAAAATAAAATCAAAAGTAAGTCCATTAAACAATTTATCGTCTGTTGAGCTGCCTATAGGTGCTAAAGGTCTGTTGTCCTTAACAGTTCCTTTAACGTTATCAAATGGGTAGGGGTAATTATACTTGTAAGTATTAATTCTTTGAGCGAACCATCTGTAACAATTACCAAGAGTATCCGGATCTGTAAATTTAGCACCAATTAAACCTAACGAGTCATAAGCTTCGTATTTTTCAAACCACAAACTATCTATTTCAAGTGGTTGAGGTATTTTAGCACTTGCTGTAAGTGTTTTATTCCCTTTATTCACGTTTAAGCTGTAAGTTTTACCGTACTGTCCAAATGCTGCAAAATCTAAAGAGGAATAAACATAAATTCCATTAAAATTAAATTCTTGAAGAATGAATTCTTGATTGCCATCACTTAGTACAACATCTGCATCGTGTATAAAAATTTCGTTCAGTAAACTGGAATCAATTGGATCAAAATAGCCCTGACTATTGGTAATGACTATCCTAGGTGGTAAGCCACTTTCTACCGTAGCTTCTAAAATCATAGTTTGATCTGTTTGAGGTAGATTGAATTCAATAGTTTTTGTACAACTTATAATTAGAAAAATGAAGATGTAGTTTAGTTTTTTCATTAAAATTTAAAGTTCCAGGTTATACTTGGTAAAATTGGAAACAGCGATACCTGGCTTGCACCAAATTCTGCTGTTCCTTGAAGTGGATCACCACTATAATCAAAAAAGATAAAATAAGGATTTGCGCGATTGTAGATATTATAAACTGAAAAATTCCAAGAGGAAATTATTTTCTTATCGATTTTTTCTATTTCGTTGGTTGCTGGATTTAAAATTTTCTTGTACGGCTTTGCATCAATTGTTAATGATATATCTACCCTATGATAAGGATCTAATCGGTACTCATTTCTTTTACTCCATACAGTTATAATTCTGTTTTCTTGCAAAGAAAACCATCTTCTTTCTGGTAATGATAAAGAGTTACCGGTAGCATAAACAAAGACAGCTCCAATATTAATTCTATCGTTAATTTGATATTGCCCAACAATTGACAGATCGTTTCTTCTATCGTACTTAGCAGGAAACCATTCTCCATTATCAATTTCATCAAATTTTCGCATGGTTTTCGAATAGGTATATCCAATCCATCCATTGAAGTCCCCCATTCTTTTTTTTAAAAAAAATTCTGCTCCATAAGAATAACCCTTTCCAAAAGTTAATTGATTATCTACATTATTATTAAGATTATCTTCTGGGAAAGAATTTTCTTTGTATTCAATCAAGTTTTTCAAATCCTTATAATAAAATTCAACAGAGGCTTCATATTCATTATCAAAGAAATTTTTGAAGTAACCGATATTATATTGAGTTCCGATTTGCGGCTTTACTGTTTCTGTGCTAGGAAACCATAAATCTGTAGGCAAGGAAACTGAAGATATTGAAGCCAGATGAATGTATTGATAATTATGAGAAATACCAACCTTTACAGAAGATTGGTCCGACAATAAATATCTAGCAGAAAATCTAGGTTCCGGTCCAAAATAAGTTTTAATATTTTGAAGGCTGGAATATTTTCTGGTACTATCTGTAACACCTGAGTTTGGATTCTTGTAATATCTAGTAAACGGACCTATATGTTGGTACATGGATAACCTAAAACCAATATTTATTTTTAAATTTTCATTCACATTCCATTCATCTAGAAAATATAATGCAGATTCATTACCATAAACTTTAACATCGTCCTGAGTATCGAATTCTACGTCTCCAGAACTTGCAGATAAACTTGAAGGTATAAATCTATGAAAGGTGTAATTCCAACCAAACTTTAAATTGTGAAGAGAATTTTTATAGAAAGTGAAATCTTGTTTCAAGTTTAAATCCCTAATTCCAGATGCTAATTTAAAATTAAAGCCACTTGCGCCCCCCTCAAAAGCAAAATTGTAATCAGTAAAAACTGCTGTAGTATTAACAAATAATTTATCACTAAAAAGATGATTCCAACGCAAAGAAGCTGTGGCATTGCCCCATGGAACATTAAATTTAAAGTCTAAATCTTGATTATTAAAGGTGAAAACATCTCTTCCAAAATAACTGCTTAAATATAACCTGTCTCTATCGGATAACCTCCAGTTTAATTTTGCTGTTAAGTCGTAAAAAAAATATCCTGATCCCTTAAAAGAAGATGTATCTGGAATAAAAGGTTTGGTCAAAACATCTATATAAGTTCTTCTACCAGATATAATGTAAGATGCTGTATCTTTTTTAATAGGACCTTGAAGGGTTAATCTGGATGCGATGGCACCAATCCCACCATCCATTTGGAAATTTTTATAATTTCCTTCTTTCATAGAAATATCTAAAACAGATGAAAGTCTTCCCCCATAATTAGAAGGCATTCCACCCTTAATTAATGATACATTCTTAATAGCGTCAGCATTAAAAACAGAAAAGAAACCAAATAAATGAGAAGCATTATATACAGTAGCTTCATCTAACAAAATTAAATTTTGATCTGGACCTCCTCCTCTGACATAAAAGCCTGTATTCCCTTCTCCCCCTGATGAAACACCAGGTAAAAACTGAATTGTTTTAAGAACATCAACTTCCCCCATAAAAGCAGGTATAGTTTTAATCTTATCCATTGATAAATCAATTTTACCCATTTGGGTTCCTGTTGTATTTTCATCGGATAAAGCATCAATGATAACTTCTTCAAGCAAATCTTCTGCTTGTTGGAGCTCTATATTTAGTCTAGTATCTCTGGTTAAATTGATTTTTTTATTATTGCCATTATACCCTATGTAGGAATATTTAACATTTGTTTCACCTGTTTTAAGAGTTAATGAATAAAATCCGTAAACATTACTTGATGTACCTTTTAATTCACCTTCCACAAATATGGTTGCACCAATTAAAAATTCGCCTGTCTTAGCATCTTTAACATAACCACTTAAAGTGTACTGTTGAGAAAAAAATGTTGAACTTAATAGGAGGTAAATAATAAATAAATAACTTTTCACCCTGCGAAAATATAAAGTTTTGTTTAAATAAAAAGTAAATAAGTTAAACAATTTGAAAAAAATTAGATTATTAGGTGGATATTGAAAATAAAACTAGATAAATGGAAATATATAGTATTGAAAAAGTTGGTTTTGGTAAGAGACTTTTGGCTTTTATTATTGACATGATTATTTGTTCCATTATTGGCGCGTTACTCTCTTTATTTACTGGGAATATGCTTTTAGAGTTCTTCTTTGAAACATCACAAGTAAACGAAACTGCTGCAGCTATTGAATCTTTAGGTGCAGGGGCTCAAGGTGAGTTAGTGAATACTATATTTTCAGCAGCATCTGCTATTGGACTTGTAGGTTTTCTCATATTAATTTTGGAAGGTTTTACTGGTCAAACACCTGCTAAAATGTTGCTTGGAATTAAAATTGCAATTCAAGATGGAACTAATGCCACTACCAATATCTTATTCTTAAGAACGTTTCTAAAAAATATTTCCTCTGTGTTATCACTAGTTGCCATTATTTTAGCAATACCATTAGTTAAAACTGTTGGATCCTTTTTAGGATTTATAATATTTATTGGTTGTTTTTTTGCACTTGGCAGTAATAAGCAATCAATTCATGATATGATTTCCAAAACTGCTGTTTTTAAAAAAGCTGATCTAAAAGAATAAATATTAATTTACTTTTATTTCATCTGCCAGTTTCTTAGCTTTTTTCACTAAGGAACTCACTTCTTCATCTCCATATGTTAATGCAACAGCCATTCTTCTGTAAGGTCTTGTGGATGGTTTACCAAAAATTCTAATATCAGAATCTTTTACAATCATCGCTTTGTTTAAACCAGAAAATTGAGGCGTGCTATTGGATTCATCTTTGGCTAAAATAACGGCTGAAGCACCATTTTTTAAGAGTTTAATCTCGGAAATAGGTAAACCTAATACAGATCTTGCATGTAATTCAAACTCATTGAAATTTTGTGTTCCTGCCAGAGTTACCATTCCAGTATCATGAGGTCTTGGAGACAATTCAGAAAAATAAGTGGCGTCTTTTGTAATAAAGAATTCTACTCCCCAAATACCAGCACCACCAAGAGCACGAGTCACTTTTTTAGCTATTTCTTTTGCTTCCTCTAGTCTTTGTTGATTCATGGGCATTGGTTGCCAACTTTCTTGATAATCACCTCTCTCTTGTCGATGTCCAATTGGAGGACAAAAAAGTGTAGGACCGTTATTCTGGGTAACTGTAAGTAAGGTTATTTCATAATCAAAATCGATAAACCCTTCTACTATAACTTCCTGTAAATCTCCTCTAGAACCATCAATAGCATGATCCCAAGCTTTTTGAATATCAGACTTCAATTTTATTACAGACTGTCCTTTCCCAGAACTTGACATTAGAGGTTTAACAACACATGGATAACCACATTTCTCGACACCTTTTATTAGTTCGTCTAAACTAGTAGCATAGGCATAGGGGGCTGTTTTAACTCTTAATTCTTTAGCTGCTAAATCTCTAATTGATTTTCTGTTCATAGTGAAATTTGCTGCTTTAGCACTAGGAACAACTGTGAACCCCTGCTTTTCATAATCATAAAACCTTTCTGTTCTAATGGCTTCAATTTCGGGAACTATTAAGTCTGGCTGATACTTTTCAACTAAAGAATCTAGTGCATTACCATCCAGCATATCAATAATTTCAAATGATTGTGCTACTTGCATTGCTGGAGCATTTTCGTAACTATCTACTGCAATTATATATTGTCCTAATCTTTGACAAGCAATAACAAACTCTTTACCCAATTCTCCAGATCCCAACAATAAAATTTTTTTCATAAAACTGTATTAATTTAAATTATATCTTTTTTCATAAAGAGGTTTTAAAAACTTTGGACTTACTTTGGTCAACTGAAAATAAGGACTCTGGGCTGCTCCAAAACCTCTTATAAATCTTTCTATTGACTCTACCATGGTTCCTTCAAAGTCGAATTCATCTACAAATGAACTAGCAAACTTTATTGATTCCCACATTAAGAAACTCATGGATTCACTATTTCTGTATTCTGGATTGCTTCCTCCAATAAGATAATAAACAGTTTTTTTAGTCCAAACTAAAAAGATTCCAGAATGAATATTATGGTCAATATCTTTTGCTAAAAAAATTTTACAACAATTATTTTTTAAACAACTATTGAATAACTTTTGCAATTCAATATTGGAAAATGGTGTTTTAATTTTTTGCCTTTCATAAGTCATTTGAATTAAATTGTATAAATCTGAAACATTCTTTGATTCTTCAATTGTCAATAATCTATCCGCTTTTTTAATATTTTTCCGTGTTCCTGAGCTTAAATTATTAAAAATATATTCTTCATTTTCAAAGAGGTCTTTAAGTCGATAGGTATACTTAACCGAACTGTTATATCCTTTCCAAACAAAAGGTAGAATATTTTGAATGCTGTGGTGACACTTTATTACTTTAATATTTGCTTTCGGAAGAAGATTGATAAGATTTGATAACACCTCTTTTTCAAAAGCTAGTTTCGTGTTATTTTTCTGACCTTTTGGATAAATTAGCCAAGGTCCAAGATGTTGGGTGAATGGCGGAATTCCTAAAAATTTAAAACTCCATTTCTTTTTAAGTAAATACGGCAAAACTCCAAAAACCTGATTTGACTTTTTATAAATAACAACATCCCATCCTGTAGTGCCTGCACTAGCATTCAGCCACCAAGGCTGAAAAAATATAGGCAACTCATTTTCATTACAAAATTTTTCGTAGTATGTTTTGTTTTCTGTCAAATACTGAGAATAGTAGTTTAATTTAAAAATTATTGAAACACTACTTCCAATAAAGTTTCTTCAATTCCTTTTCAATAATAGAAATTAACTTTTTGTCAAACTGAAAATCAAAATCGTTACCGATTAACATTCTAACGTTGTAAGAACCTAAAGCAAGTCTAATAAATGACTTGTTATCATATTTAACGGGTTGACCTATTATAATTTTTTTGAAATCATAAAAATCATCTCTTTCTTTAGCACAAATTTCTAAATATAGTTTTCTCAGTTGCTCATCAGAAAGTAGAGATCCGTCTTTTTGTTTAACATTAAAGGAGACAATGGATCTATTTGTGAATTTTTGATCAGGCATTAACTCAAAGAAATCACTCTTAATTTGTAACTGACTAATAATAAAGGCATTCCACCTATCCACAGCCATTGTAACCATATCTTCCCCATAAAAAGAAAGAAGTTTCATTTCACTCACTGCGGCTTCCCACCTAAGTAAAGTTCCATAATTTTCATTATGTCTGAATTTACTTCTGAGCTTCGGATGGCTCAAAGGAATATCTGATGTACTAAATATTTTAAGAAAAGGTGCAACTGCTTCATCTGTAATGTTAACTAGCTTTGATGAAATAGTTTTTGGGACTAATAATGCTCCGCAAAATGGAGGAGATTGATAAAATTTAGAACCCGTCAACATTACCATACAATTAAGACTAATTAATTTATTAATTAGTTTTTGAGTGGTTCGCATTTGACAAACATCAATAACCCAAAAGCAGTCTTCATTTGCTCTTGGAATCATAGATATATTGTCAACAATTCCAGATTTACTACCAATTACAAGATTGGCAATAACTTGATTTCCCTTACTTTTTTCTTCTATTTTATGCAAAATATCACTTTTGTGATTCAAGATATTACCATCTATGTCTCTAGCTGAAAAAGCATGTTGTTCAATCTTTATTTCATTATGAATTATTGAGTTTTTATCAACGTTTTCTTCAAACTGATTTGTTCCAAAAAAATACTCACCTTTTATGGCCGTATTTGAACCTGTTCCTAACTCTTCAGGACAAGTTACTACACTAAATATAGATTGATCAGGTTTTATGATTCTCGAAAACATTATTGGATAGTAACATAAGTCACTACCAGAGGGAGCATAAAAAATATCGAAGTGATCAGATAGATCAATATCAATTAACTTCTTTAATTGATTTTGTTGTTGATTCAAAAGCTTATCGTAATCTTCGTTCTGAAGTTTTTTTAACATTTTATCTACAGCACGTTTACTATCAATATTTAAATTTGACATTGTGCATGAACCTCTGTTAAATACTGACTCATAAAGAAGAGGGTTTCCGTGGTACTTATTCAGCCCATTTTCTTTTAAAGTTATTCTTTCATCGCCACCCTTAACAATATCGTTAATATCCATAATTTCAATTAATTACACAAATAAATGTATTTTAAATTACATTAAATATTATTTTTAAAATTATGTTATTTATTTTATTTTTAACTAAACACAATATCTAAAAAATAAGTAGGTGACTAAAAAATTCATCAATTGGCACGACTTTCAAAGAATAGATATGAGAATTGGCACAATTATAAAAATTACAGATTTCCCAAAAGCAAATAACCCCTGCTACATAATATATGTAGATTTTGGAGATTTAGGAATTAAAAAGAGTGCAGCACAAATCACAAAAAATTACACCAAAAATGAATTAATAGGTCAACAAATTATTGCTGTTGTAAATTTACCTAAAAAACAAATTGCCAATATTCAAAGTGACTTTCTAACTCTTGGAGCTACAGTTGGTCAGACAGATAAAGTAATTTTAATTCAACCTCAGTCAAAAGTTGAAAATGGATCTTCAATTTGTTAATAGTTTCATAAAATAAGTTCATTTTTCTTGAAAAAATTAAGCCTTATTGTTAATATTACAATATGAAAAGAATAGGTATACTTACAAGCGGAGGAGATTGTGCAGGCTTGAATGCTGCTGTTAGATCTATCTTTTACAGAGCTAAGGATAAATACGATATGGATGTTTTCGGAATTATTGAAGGGACTGTTGGACTAATGAATAGACCAGTTTCCTACACTAAACTGGATTACAATACTTTTTCAGGGAATCTACTTAGACAAGGTGGGACTTTTCTGGGAACTACCAATAAGGGAAATCCTTTTAAATTTCCAATGTCAGATGGCTCTTTCAAAGACAGAACTGTAGAAATTATAAGTGGATATCACGAATTAGGACTTGATGGCCTTATTGTAATTGGTGGAGACGGAAGTATGAAAATTCTAAAAACCATTGCAGATAAAGGAGGTCTTAATATTGTTGCTATACCAAAAACTATTGACAACGATGTTGGGGCAACTGAAAACTCTATTGGTTTTAACACTGCTGTAAATGTTGCTACAAACGCATTAGACAATCTTCAGTTTACCGCAGCCAGCCACAACAGAACAATGATTTTAGAAGTAATGGGTAGAGATGCAGGACATATTGCTTTAAATGCTGGAATTGCTGGTGGAGCAGACGTTATTCTAATTCCAGAAATTGGATATTCAATTGACGGAATAGTTGAAAAATTAAAGAAAATGAACAATCATGGGATTAAACATTCATTAATAATTGTTGCTGAAGCCGTGAAACAAGAAGACGGTAAAAATAGCACTGTTAAATTTGCAGATGGTGAAGAAAGATTAGGTGGTATAGGAACTTACATAGCTCACCAAATAATGCAAAAATCCTCAGCAGAATGTAGAGTTACTACACTAGGACATGTCCAAAGAGGAGCACCTCCAACTACTCAAGACAGAATATTAGCCAGTGCATTTGGAGTTCATGCAGTTGATCTACTTGCACAAAAGAAATTCGACAGAATGGTTGCTTGGAGCGATCGAAAAGTTGTAGATTTTCCTATAGAAAAAGGAATTGAAACATACAGAAAAGTTGAATTAGAAGATTCTTTGGTGAAAACTGCTCTTGCCTTAGGTATTTATCTTGGTGATATTAGTTAACAATACCATTGTAATTAATTCAATATTTTAATACTAAATTCAAAAAATGGACGTAGCAGTTATAGGTGGTGGTGCTGCGGGTTTCTTTACAGCAATTAATATTAAAGACAATTACCCATTGGCTAAGGTTAGTATTTTCGAAAAAACTAAAAAAATACTTACAAAGGTAAAAGTATCTGGAGGAGGAAGATGTAATGTTACTAACGGGTCTTCTTCAATAAGTGAACTACATAAGGCTTACCCAAGAGGAGGAAAAAAAATTAAAAAAATTTTAGAAGTCTTTAATACTAGTGATACTATTGATTGGTTCGAAAAAAGAAATGTTCCACTTTATATTCAAGATGATAATAGAGTTTTTCCTGAGTCTAATAATTCTCAAACAATAATTGATTGTTTGTTAAATGAAGTAGAAATTTTAAATATTAAAGTTTATTTTTCTTACGGAGTACAAAAGATTAAAATTATTAAAACACAACTTCAGCTAATTTTCGAAAATGAAATTTCTTCAAAAAAATTTGATAAAGTAATTGTAGCAACTGGAGGCACTCCTAAAATAGAGGGATTTCAGTGGCTTAAAGATTTAGGGCATAAAATCGAACTACCTGTCCCCTCTTTATTCACTTTTAATAATCCTAAAAATGAACTTGGGAAGTTAATGGGCTTAGTAGCTGAAAATACATGTGTTTCTATTCAGGGAACGAAATTAAAAGCTAGCGGCCCTTTACTAATAACTCATTGGGGTTTTAGTGGTCCTGCTGTATTAAAAACTTCATCTTTTGGTGCTAGAGTATTAAAAGAAAAAAATTACCTTTTTAATGTTCAGATTAATTGGGTAAATGAGAATAACGATGAAATAATTGCTGAGCAAATAATGGAAATAATCAAGCTTCATAAACATAAAAAAATAAGCAATATAAAACCATTTAATTTTCCAGAAAGACTGTGGAATTATTTAATTCAAAAAGCCAATTTTCCTTTAGAAAAAAAGTGGGGAGAATTGGGCAAGAAAGGAATCCACAAACTTACTAGTGTGTTGAGTAATGATATATATCAAATTAAAGGTAAAACTACATTCAAAGAGGAATTCGTTACTTGTGGTGGTGTAAGTTTAGAAGATATAAATCTTAAAACAATGGAAAGTAAAAAGTGTCAAAATCTATATTTTGCAGGTGAAATTATAGATATAGATGCTATAACTGGAGGCTATAATTTTCAAGCAGCTTGGTCAACAGGTTTCATTGCTGGGAAATTAAAATAATTATGGAGATGAAATTTCAATTTCAAAAAAAGTAATTGTTAAGCGGTGATTTTATAATAGATTATATAAATTCTAATTTTCATTTAGTTAGATTTATAGAATGCAAATAGGTATAGACAGTTTTGCCGCTACGGAAAATTTAGATTCTAATAAAAAGAAAAATGCTAAATCTATTGATGAATTAATTGATAGAATTGTTAAAGCTGATCAGGTCGGTTTGGATGTATTCGGTGTTGGAGAACACCATAGAAAAGAATTTTTAGACAGTGCTCCTCACGTTATACTAGCAGCTGCCGCTGCAAAAACTAAAAATATTATTCTAACCAGTGCTGTAACTGTTCTTAGCGCCTCTGACCCAGTAAGGGTTTTTCAAAATTATGCTACTCTTGACTTAATTTCAAAAGGAAGAGCTGAAATTGTTGCTGGAAGAGGTTCTTTTACAGAAGCGTTTGAGCTTTTTGGATATAGCTTAAATGATTACGACGAACTATTTGAAGAAAAACTAGAATTATTAATTGAAATACAAAATAATGAAACTGTTAATTGGAAGGGGGATCACAGACCTCCACTTATGAATCAGACAATTTTCCCAAGACCTATTCAGGATCCTTTACCCATATGGGTTGGAGTTGGGGGAACTCCTCAATCATTTTTAAGAGCTGGCAAATTAGGTCTTCCTTTGATGATCGCTGTAATTGGAGGAGAAACTCATCGATTTAAACCACTTGTAGACATGTATCGAGAAGCTGGGCGAAGAGCTGGTCATTCTCCAGAAAAGTTAAAAGTTGGGTTGCATTCATTGGGATATGTAGCCGAAAATTCCAAAAAAGCAGTGGAAGATTATTTCCCAGGATATGCTAAAACATTTACTAGAATTGGAAAAGAGCGTGGTTGGCCTCCAGTTACTTTGAAAAGATTCAAATCTCAAAACGGACCCAATGGTGCATTAATGATTGGAAGCCCAGATGAAATAGCTGAAAAAATCATAAGACATAGTAAAGCTTTAGGGGGAATATCAAGGTTCACATTTCAAATGGACAATGCAGAACTTACTCACCAACAACTTCAAAAAGCTATAGGTTTAATTGGTGAAAAAATAAAGCCTCAGGTTAATTGAAAGAGCAAAAAGATAATCTACATTAATAAATAAATATCATAATAAATTTATTTTTGGAATATGAAAAGAAATGAATTTATTAAAAAAACTGCTGCTTTGACCGTCATTGGTATCTCATCACCTTTAATTTCAAAAGCTGGTAAATTCAAAAGTGAATCAACTTATGATAAATTAATAAACCCAATTGGTTTCAATCATATACCAAATAAAGAAATTAAAACAATGAATACCGTAATACATAAAGCTAGCACTAGAGGCCACGCCGACCACGGATGGTTAAAAGCCAATCACTCCTTTAGTTTTGCAAACTACTACAACCCAGAAAGAACAAATTTTGGAGTTCTAAGAGTTCTAAATGATGATAGTATAGCTCCTAAAAGAGGTTTTGGAACACATCCTCATGATAATATGGAGATTATCACTATTCCACTTGAAGGCGACTTAGAACACAAAGACAATATGGGCAACGGAACTGTTATAAAAAATGGTGATATTCAAGTAATGAGCGCTGGTACAGGAATAACACATAGTGAATTTAATGCTAACCATGATTCTTATTGCAAGCTATTACAAATTTGGTTATTCCCAAATAAAAAAAATGTAACTCCTAGATATGACCAAATTACTTTAAACTCCATTTCTAAAAAAAATAAATTATATCAAATATTATCTCCATCTGCTGAAGACCAAGGAGTTTGGATTCATCAAGATGCGTGGTTTCACAAAGGAGAATATAACCAAAAATCAAACGACCAATATGTAATAAAAAAAGATGGGAATGGAATTTATATTTTTGTAATTGAAGGTAGTATTTTAATAAATAATCAGCCACTGGAAAAAAGAGACGGAATGGGTATTTGGGACATTGATCAAATAAATTTTGAAGCTCAACCTAAATCAAAGATATTACTCATGGAACTCCCTCTGAATCTTGTTTGAAAATTAAATGAAAATCGATAAGAAATTTAAATTAGCTCTAGAAAATCACAAAAAAAGTTGGAAATACGCCTGGAAGTTAAATAAAGAATTGGAAATTAATACTGTAATTTCTGATCTAAATTTAAAAGAATTATTAGAAGGTATTAAAGGTAAAGGAGACGGACATCAGAGAGAGATTCTGAAGATTTTGTTGAAATCTAGTTTTAATGAAAGGTATTTAACTACCCTCTTTGATTTGAGTTTAGATATTTGGCTGAATATCAAAAAAAGTCCTCACTTAGAATTACAGCTTACCAAATCTTAATAAAAATCACAAATCGTTATCCTCCGCTGAAAAATGAGCTTGAAATTCTGACACATAATTCACATCTAAATTCTCTTTCTAAAGGAATCAAAAAATCAGTTTTTAAATTGAATCAAAAAAATAAAATTCAGTTTTTAAATTGAAATTCATTAATTTTAGTGAATGTCCGATTATACGATAGCTGTCAAGTATGCCATGTTTTTTTTCATGATTACCATGTTTATAGAATGGCTATCATCTAAATTTTTAAAACAAAAAGTTTATAATTTACCTGACACTATTTCTAGTATTAGCTCTGGAATGACTAATAATTTAAAAAGTATTTTGAAATTAACCGTTGTTATAATAAGCTACCAATGGATGTACGAACATTTTGCCGTATTTGACATAGAAGCTTCTTGGTGGGTTTATATAATTGCCTTTATTGGTATTGATTTTGCTAACTATTGGACGCATAGGTGGAATCATGAATTTAATATTTTATGGAACAGACATATTATTCATCATAGTAGCGAAGAGTATAATTTAGCCTGTGCATTAAGACAAAGCATCTCTTCAATAATTCAAATTTATTTTTTTCTATACATCCCTCTTGCAGTAATTGGAATTCCTGGAAAAGTTATGAGTATTCTTCTTCCACTCCACTTATTTGCTCAGTTTTGGTATCATACAAGACTAATTAATAAAATGGGATTTCTAGAAAAAATTATTGTAACTCCATCTCACCACAGAGTTCACCACGCAGTAAATGATATTTACATAGATAAAAATTATTCTGCAATATTTATTTTTTGGGACTTCATTTTTGGGACTTTTCAAGCAGAATTAAAAAATGAACCTCCAGTATATGGAATTAAAAAACCTGCCAACACCTGGAACCCTATTATTATTAATTTCATGCACCTGTTCCAGTTATTTGAAGATGCTTTTAGAACTAAAAAATGGAAAGATAAATTCAGAATTTGGTTCATGCCAACTGGATGGAGACCCAATGATGTAGAAAATAAGTATCCCATTATTTTGGCAAATATTGAAAATAAAAAAAAATACAAGACATCAACTACTACTTTTTTGAACCTTTGGAGCAGTTTGCAGTTACTTATTCACTTAGGAATGCAATTTCACATCATCTACTTGATTAGCTATCTCGACATTTCTACAAATAGCACTTATGGAATATTTTCAGCTTTTGAAATTTTAATCCTTTATGGTTTGTTTTTTGTAAGTTCAATTGCTGCTTTCACTTCACTAATGGACAATTCTTATCACTCTTTAATAATAGAAACTTTAAAAAATATTATTGGATTTTCATTATTGATCTACTTCCCTGAAGTACTTAATATATACAGAGATATCGAAATCCCTTTTGTTTTACCTGTTGTATATTTAATAATTTCTCAAAGTATTACAGTCTATTTTATAATAAAATTTTCAAAGGATAAAAAATTATCTTTCAGCTTATAACCCGCTCTTAGTATTAAACTTACTGTAGCATGGAATTGAACGGTATTTACTTCTTTTATGTCTTTTAGCACTCATTAATCCAGCAAAAAGTCCACCCTCGATACTTTCAATTATTAAAGAAATTTCGTTAGTTCCTCCAGAATATGCACCTAATTCTGAAATAGTAAAATCTCTACTGTAAGACAAAGTGAAAGATAAATTAGATTCATTAAATACTTTCTGATATCCAAATATAAAATACAGAGACTCAAATTTATCATAGTCATCTTCTAAAGAAGTCATTTGTTGTCTGTAAAACAAACCTAAATGCAAAGGATATATCCATGCTTCAGCTAAACCAATTTGCATGGTAGATAAATTACCTTGTTTTATAAATAGAGCTGAGTGTTTTACACCTCCAGATAACTTACCACTAAATGGCCAAATCATAGAACCATGATATGTATATTTCCTATTACTTTTGTAGGTTTCATTATCTACAAAACTATTGGCTCTTTGGACAAAATCATGAACTGCTAAACCTAATTCAACATCTAAATCAATAGGTAAATGAAATCTCTTACTCTTTGATCCTCTTTTTATGTGATAAGTAATTACGGTTCCTAAGGCAAGGTTGGAAGTGTTAAATCTATTGCTGTTAGGAATTATAAAAGAAGTAGTATAAACATTACCTAAGTAGGGGTCTAGTTCATCACTAAAAACCATTCTAGACCAATCTAATCTTTTTGATATATTTTGGTAATGAAATCCAAATTGCCATGCAAACGGGCTTGGAAAAACATCGAAAAGTCTGTAAGAGCCACCAAAATGAAACCTATCAGTTCTTAAGTAGCTTTCCCCTTCGTTTCCAGTAGAATACAACATAGAAAGAGAAGAGTTTTGATGATTCTGCCAAGTATCAAAAGATATAGAATGAGTATTGAACTGGGTTGGAACCTTAGACCACTGATTTTTACTATTAACAAACAGTCTAAAGTTATTGTCCATTCCAGAAAGAGCTGGATTTAAGTACAAAGGATTAAAATAAAACTGACTGAATACCGGTTCTTGGGCAGAATAATTAGTAAAAACTAAAAGAACTCCTAATATATTTATTAATTTTTTCATTATCTGATAACGGTTACTGTTCCTGTTTTCCTAAATACATCTTCATCTTTATATTCTTTTCCTTGCCAAAAACTATCATCCTTAAATTGTGCTTCCACTTTCCAAACATAAACGTCAGGCTCTACATTTACTCCTTTAAAGGTTCCATCCCAATAACCTGTAGGTTGACCTTCATCATCCAAGTTGGAACTTTCCCATATAACATTTCCAAAAAGATCAAAAATTTCTATCTTGTAAGTTCTCATACCAGTGCCTTTTGGAATAAATCTAGCTACTTCTAGATTACTGGAAGAAGGGTACAAAGCGTTTGGAATAAATAGTGCTTTTCTAAATTCCAAATAAATCTCTTGAGTCATACTATCTGTACAACCTGCAGCATTAGCAACTTCAAGAGAATAATAATAAGTGCCTTCAGTAGAGTATAAATAATAGTAGGTTGGTGTTTCTTCAATAGAAATATCTCCATTTCCAAAGTCCCAACTGTAAGAGGATGCGCCAAGAGAATTATTTATAAATTCTAGACTTCCGCTCAAAGGTCGGTCTGGACTTAACACATTATTCATTGTAAAATCAGCAATAGGTGAAGGTAACACTTCTAATACACTCGTTCCCTGGATAGTATCTGAACAGCCGCTGGTTGTATTGTAGGCATAAAGTGTAATATTGTACTGACCTGCTGCATCATAGACAAAGGAAACAGTATCACCAGAAGCAATTATTCCATTACCTAAATCCCAAACTAGTGAATCGGCATACAAAGAAGCTGAGTTGAAAAAACTAGTGTCTCTAAAACAAATAGTATTGTCAAAGTTAAATTGAGCATTTGGAACTTGATTAAAAAACACATCGAAAATATTATTTAAAGTATCATAACAATTATAACTATTTCCAGAAATTAATTGAATGTTGTAAATACCAATAGAATCGTAAATAAAGGAAGGGTTGGTGACTGTTGTTGACTGTAAGCCGCCAAAATTCCATTGGAAGCTATTTGCTCCAGTAGAAGTATTGGTGTAGTCTACAGCAATTGGTAAATAACAAGGGTCGGTAGCTACATAAGTATAACTAGAGACTGGAGATGGATAAACATTGAGATTTTTAAAAGTAGAATCTCGGCAACCATTAATATCTTCAACAACTAAATTAACAGTATAATTTCCGAAGTTTTGAAACTGATGAAAACCATTAAAAAATGCTCCATAATTACCGTCGTTAAAATCCCAATTATAAAAAGTAGCATTTTGAGAGGTATTTGTAAAAATAGCTGTAAATGGTTCACATCCAATAGTAGTATCTAAGTTGAAATCTGCTACTGGAATTGGATTCACATTAATGAATTCAATTATTGAATCTGAACAACCAGAAGAATTAGTAGCTAATAAAGATACTTCATAAATTCCGTCGTTATTTAATGTGAAAATTGGGTTGGTTTGAATGGAGTTAGCAAGGGTATCAAAAGTCCAAATATAGTTACTAGCTCCAACTGAATTATTGGTGAAACTGTAATTTGAAGGAAGTACACACAAATCTAATTTATTGGAACTAAAATCTGCAGTTGGTATAGGGGGAACTATAACTGTAACTGTAGAACTATCAAAACAGCCATATTGGTTCATTGCTGATAGTGTGATATCATAAGTTCCGGAATTAGTATAAGCATAATTTAAATTAGCCGAATTGGTATTGGAACCGTCTCCTAAACTCCAGGAGTAAACAATAGAACCAGAAGAAGTATTCACTAAAGAATAACTTGCAGGTAAGGTACAAGTATCTAATTGTATAGGGTTAAACTGAGCAACTGGAATTGGATTTACGGAAATTAATTGAGTCGATGTATCAGAACATCCGAAAATATTAGTGGAGGTTAGATTCACATTGTAATCTCCTGCAGCATTAAAAGTATGAAATGGTGAAGTTAATGGAGAATATAAACCGTCTCCAAAATCCCATAAATAATTAGTTGCTCCCAAACTTGTATTTTGAAAACTGAAACTTGCGGGTACTGTACAAGTATCGAGAGGAGTGAAATTGAACGATAAGTCAGGAACTGGAATTACATTAACAGTTACAAATGCGGTGTCAAAACAGCCTACAGCATTCATAGAAATTAGACTTATTTCATAAGTTCCATCATTATTGTAACTATGACTTAAGTTGGGTAAATTAGAAGCAACTCCATCGCCTAAATCCCAAATATATGCAATTGCTCCGGTAGAATTATTTGCAAAATTGTAATTAGCAGGAATACTACAGGTATCTAATTGAATTGCATCGAATTGAGATGAAGGTACTGGGTTAACAATAATGGTTGTGGAAGTACTGTCTTCACAACCATAAGTATTGGAGGTAATTAGATTAATATCATAATTCCCTTCTGCAGTATATGTATGAGCAGGAGATGCTAGTGAAGATACATTTCCGTCTCCAAAATCCCAACTGTATGAAGAACCACCCAATGATAGGTTTTGAAAATTATAGTTTATTGGCAAGACGCAAGTATCTAACTGTTGCGACACAAAATTTGTTTGAGGTACAGGATAAGGATTGACATTAAAATCAAAAGAATCAACACAACCTGTTAAGTCTTCGAACCTTACATTAACACTGTAATATCCGTCAGTAGAATAGGTATGATAAGGGTTGGCCAAATTGGATGAATTACCGTCTCCAAAATCCCATAAATAATAACCTACAGAATTAACAGTACTGGAAAAATTAACAGGTAGAGGAATACATCCATTGGAGGTATCTGAGGAAGCTGTGATTTCTGGATAAGGTAATACCACTAAATCAACTGAATCAAAAGCAGGACAATTGTTAGTAAGTGAAGTACCCGTAAGAATTGCTCTGTAAGAACCAGAATCTGCATATATATGATTAGGGTTAGTTAAGAAAGAGGTAGCTCCGTCTCCGAAATCCCAATTGTTACTTATGGCAAAATCCGATGAATTATTGAACTGAAAAGTTGATCCCGCACAAAGGGTATCGTCTGTTACTGAAAAGGAAACATTTGGAGATGTATTGACTCTAATAGTCTTATAAGCAGTATCGAAATTACAAACATTGCTTACTGCAAGTGATACTTCATAAGTTCCACTATCGGTAAAAGTATGAGTTGGAGAATAAGAATTTGAAAAGTTACCGTCGTTAAAATCCCAACTTGATGTTGAGCCACCAATTGAAAATTGTTCAAAATCAATAGAAAATGGAGCACAACCTACGGTAGTATCAACACTAAAAAACGCAACTAGACTACTTGGAAGTATCGTAACGGTTTCTGTAGTAGTATCTGTTCCACATTCATTGGTTACCGCCATTGTTATGGTATAAAAAAGCGTTGATGGTCCCGGGGTATAGTAATGATCGAACAACGTATCGTTATTTACTCCAAAAGTTCCATCTCCAAAATCCCAGTAATAAGTATCTGGAAGACCGTGGCTATTATTTGCTAATGTAATTGTTCCTGAGGCACAGCCACCAACATTAGAATAAGGACCAAATCTAGAAACGGGAACTGGCATACTAATTATATCTAAATTTTGTACAGAGACACCGCAATAATTGGAAACTGTTAATGAAGTATAATAAGTTGTGTCAAAATATATTCCTGCTGGATAAGATTGAGAGGAAGGAATTGTATCTGTTGAAACCGAATCTATTCCAAGATAGTTTTCTAATCCTAAGTCCCACAAGAAACTGATATATTTTCCAACTGAATTATTAGTGAAATCCACAATTAAAGGACCACAACCAGAATCTGGAGCTGTGAAATTAGCTACTGGAGGGGCGAGAACTTCAATAGATGAACTAGCTGAATCTAAACAACCTTTATTAGTTTCCGCAATATAATTTACATCAAAGAATCCAACTGTATCAATTGTGAATATTGGAGATGATTGGTTAGATAATGAACCGTCTGAAATTGACCAATAATGATTTTGTACTTCAGTTGTTGTATTTAATATTTGTTTCCCCACATCTAAGCAAAAGATACTATCGTGGGTGTAGTTTACTGCAGGTAGTGGATTAACTGTTACATCCAAAGAATCGTAATTCCAACATCCAGTAACTGGGTGTTGATAAGCATATAATAATGTATGAGTTCCCATACCTGCAACTATAGGACTAAACAAACCTGAAGATGGGTCTATTCCCAAACCAGTCCATGTTCCTCCAAACGGAGAGAATTGAATGGCTGTATCCCCAAAAGATATACAAATTTCAAAACTGTTGTCTAATGTAATTTCAGGTAAGGGATGTATTAAAATATTCATCGTATCTGATGTAAAACAATTACCCGATGCAATATTGTAAGCTAAATCTACTGTATCTACAGTAAGAACATCATAATCGCCATTAAAAGTCACCCCTGATCCATTCCATGTACCAGCTCCCAAAGGAAGTCCTATTAATTGAATTAAACCAGTATCAATACACGCTTGAATATCCAAACCTGCATCGGCAATTTGTGGAGCTACTACAGTTAGTTCAAAAGTGTCAATATTGTAACAAGTATTAATATCTGTAAACTCATAATATATTTCAAAAACCCCTACTCCATCTGGATTATAAACTCCAGCATTGTTCATGTTAGAATCTAACCAATTACCACCAAGTGGTGTTGCATTGAAAGTAACCGTAGCTGGTAGATCACAAATACTTGTATCATTAGGAACAGAAACTATTGGTAAAGCATAAACTGTAATATTTAAAGTATCTGTAATATCACAAGTATTGGAATCTTTATAATAGTAAACTAATTCATGAATTCCAGGACCAGCAACTGATGGATTAAAATCTTTTAAAGGATCCGTGATACCAATTCCTGTCCATGTGCCACCTGAAAGGTTAGGATTTAATACTTGAATAGTATCATCAATACAAACTTCAAAGTCTAAACCAACATCTAAATTTGGAAGCGGATTAACAATTAAATTTACAGTGTCTCTAGTTAAACAGTTTCCTACTCCATAGCTGTAAACTAAATCTAATGTATCAATCATTGAAGTTGTATAAATACCACCTCCAGAAACTGAAATCCCTGTAATGGCACTAGTTCCTGTCCAAACTCCACCAATTGGCAGACCATTTAGTTGGATAGCACCCGAATCAATACAAGCTTGAAAATCATTTCCTACTATGGCATTGGTAGGATCAATTACATTAATTTGAATTGTATCATTGTTGTAACAACCGTTTAAATCTGTATGATGATAATAAAGGTCATATAATCCGATTCCATTAGGTTCAAAACCTCCTGAACTATCAATACTATTTCCTGTCCAATAACCTGGAATAAAATTCCCATCAAAATCTACCACTCCAGGTTGATTACATAGTATGGTATCATTTCCAGCGTCAACTAACGGTAGAGCCCATACATTAACTACCATTGAGTCTAGATTTTTACAAGAATTAGAATCTTCATAAGAGTAATATATGGTGTGAAGACCAACACCAGCCTGTGAACCAATAAATTTGGATGAACTAGCAGGAATTCCAATTCCGGTCCAAGTTCCACCTAAAGGTGTTCCATTATTTAAAAGTAGAGTGTCACTATAACATACAGAAGTATCACTTCCTGCAGAAACTATGGGTAGAGGATTAATAACTAAATTCATTGTATCATTATTAATACAATTCCCCGTTCCGTAGATGTAAGGTAGTGCAAAAGTATCTGCAACAGATACAGAGAAAGATCCTGACAAAACTCCTTCAACTTTTATATCATCAACTCTTAAATATTCTGATGTTGAGTTATTAGCAAACTTTATTCTAAATTCTAGTGTGTTTCCGTTTAGCGAACTTTGAGAAACTACTTTAGGAGGAAAATCATCGTTTAATTGACCGTTAACTGAAAAATACGTCCAAAGCCCACCGTCTAATCTATACTCTGATTCTATCACATCGTTAAATTCATGAAATCCAGATTCTGTTGCGTTAAATGATATGGAAACATTATCATATTCTTGAATATCTAAAACTGGAGATAGCCAATAGACACTTCCGTACAAACCTCTCGCTTCAAGTCTATTACTATTGACTTTTATATAATTAAATGTACTGGTTAAGTTGGTACCATTTAAATCAATACTCCAATTACAGTCTGTAACATCAACACCTGCATTTGTGGCTCCTTTTCCGTTTAAACCAGTAAAAAATTCTTCATAAATAGAATTGGTAGTATTTGAAATAACATTTATATGATCCCAATACCCTCCAGATGGTGAACCTTTTAAATTAACCTGACTTTCACTAATACATTTTTCAAAATCTGTTCCAGCATTGGCTAAAACTGTTGCTTGGACATCAATTAGTAAAGTATCCTCATTATAACAACCGAATCCGTCAGTGTATTGATAAATGGCAGTATCTTGAGCAATTCCGTTTGGAAGGAATAAACCAACGTTATCTATTTTATTTCCCTCCCAAGTTCCTCCAAGAGGTAAACCACTAAAAGCTACAGCAATTGGTTGGTCGCACAAAGCAGTATCTTGTCCAGCAATAACAGTTGGAGATATTCTTTCATTTATTGTTACAGAATTACTGTTAATACAACCAAAACTATCAGTAGCAGTAAGGGTGAAGGTTTCTGTCCCATCCATTATATAATATGGGTTAATGACTGTTACATCAGAAAGTTTTGCCAAATCCCAAGTAAAAGTATAGGGTGGAATAGCTCCTGAAATGGAACCTATTAGAAAGGCGGTATCTTCAGGGCAAACACTTTGAAAAAGTCCTGCATCAACAGTAGGCAAATCTAAAACATCTACTAATATAGTATCATAAGCCATACAGTTATTGTTATCTGTAACCTCTAAATAAACCTTTTCGTCAGAAAAAGTAGTAATAGCTGTTGATGCTGAAGACGGGTTGGAAACTATAGCATTTGAAGACCAACTATAAATATAATTTGGGGAACCTTCAGTAATAGATGGAGATAAAACAGTATTCAAACCTAAACAAACAGAATCAATAGGCTTTAAGTCTATCACAGGATCGTCATGAATTTCAAAAACCAGACTGTCTTGGTCGCTACCACAATTATTAGTAACATCAATGTAAGTTTTAAAAACTCCTACACTATCATAATAAATCATATTGGGTATTTCTAAGATAGAGGTTTCATTAGCTGCAGAACCAGGAAAAGTCCATGAATAACCAGACATAATACCAAAACAAGTATCTATAGTTGCTGTTGGAAATAAGTTTTTAGTTTCGCAAGTATCAATTATTGCATCAATGGTTACAACTGGTGCACCTTGAACAGTAACCGTATCTTGGTATAAATCAGAACCACAAACATTAGTAGCTGTTAAATCAATAGTATATAATCCGGCTTTTGTGAAGTTATAGGTAGCATTTAAAGAGTCATAATTACCATATCCTGAAACTTTGATATTATCGGCAGTAAATATTTGATCTACCGTATTCATGGTGATTTTTAATTCTAATGAAGAACCAGTAAGACTATCTTGAGTAACGGTAGCAGTATTAAAATCTCCCGTGAGAGAACCATTTGTTTCTGATAGAGTCCATGGTCCACCATCAATTCTATATTCAGTTTTGAGTTCGTTTGGATTAGCGATAGCGTTACTAAAACCTGGTAAATCATTTATTTCTTCAATAGAAAGTGCTCTGCTGTATAAACGAACCTCATCTATAATACCATTAAAATATCTATTAACACCATCATTACCAATTTTAAAATCGTCAAAGGAGGCTGTATTAATTGGATTAGGGTAAATATGGCTGTATGCTTCTAATTGACCGTCTACATACAATAGAACTTGAGAAATATCTGATGACCCATCTGGTAGTACAGCACAAACATGGTGCCATTGATTATCTCTTAAATCTGTTGATCCACAAATACGGCCGTCATTTATTTCTAATCTTATTGAGCCAGCAATTCCATTATTATCTTGAACTCTAAAAGATGATTTTTGACCAGATAAATCTCTTCCCCAGTATGTAATTGCACCTGTTGTGGAAGTTTTTATCCACGCAGCTATTGTTCTAGCAGTTGAACCTGAAACACCCTTGTAACCAGTAGCTATCACTTCGTCATTACCATTAAAAGATAAAGCAGTGCCTACTTTACCAGCTATCCAAGATGCTCCTGAAATAGCTGCATTTCTAGAATTTCCAGATGAATCTCCTGCTACAAGACCACTATTTTCATCTAACTCCCAGTAACCTTCCAAATTGGTGTTTTGTAAATAATTAATAACACTTTCTTCAGCATTTAATTCTAAAGAAATCATATTAATTGAACTGATGTCAATTAATGGAGAATACCAAATCCCTGTTCCATTAATGTCTTGAGCTTCTAATTTTTGATTTCTGATTTTAAACCAATCATTACCGTCTACCATTGAGGTAGCAGCAACGTCCATGGTCCAATCAACAAGACTCATATCTGAAATTACCCCGTCATATCCTTTATTTTCCATACCACCAAAATCTTGATTGTATAGAGTAACGATTGATGAATCTGAAAGTTCTTTCTCAATATTTGGAGCTGCAGAGCCTCGGCAACCCTCAATTAAGGTAGAAAAGCTCCAATCAAAAGTAGAATAATAATCATTTTTTGATAATGAGATATTATTATTCGATACTGAAAATGGACCACAATCAATGTCTTTATCTAATATGAATTTAGCATGAGGTAAAGAATCAATTTTAAACTCATATGCTGTTGAGTCAATAGCAATACCTCCCCCACACTGGGCACTTTTATAAAGAGCAATAGAATACGTATTTCTTTCATGAAAAGTAAGCGTAATTTCTTGAGTACCATAAGTGGTTGAATCGTAGTAATCTAATGGTAAAGTTCCTAAAGAACCAGAAGTAACTGTAAAACCAGTATTGGGTGTTATTTCCCAAGCTGTAGCACCAATAGTATCACAGGAATAATCATAGCCAATACCATTCCACTGAGATTGAATAAATTTTCCAGCTCTACTTGAATCAATAAAAGTAACTGGAATATCAATACAAAATATACTATCAGTATCGGCAATTTTTGCTTCTGGAGGGGACGATTGAGTTATGGGGAACACACTAGCAGAAGAAGATCCACAACCATTTGTGGCTGTAATTGCAATAGAAAATATATTATCCAAACCAGCAAAGCTATATCCACAAGAAGCATCATCAAAGGAGTGATCAATTACAGATTTAACTAAATTTTCTTTTGGACTTGGGTGAACAAATATTGAATCTTCTTTACCATCATTAGTAAACTTTAAATAAGAAGTTCCTGGACTATTAATAGTAGTGTCACCAGTAGCTAAATCAATAGTGAAAAATTCAACTGGAAATCCATAGCTTGCCGGGGCACATCTTCCAGTAGTATTTCCAGGTGTACCCAAAGAAACTGCAGGGTTAGTTCCATAGAAAAATTCTTTTTCATAAGTTCTTACACATCCTGTTATATTATCAGTTGCAGTAACTATAATATCGTAAGCTCCTTGACCACCATAAGTATTGTTGTATACCACGCCTGGGAGTATGTTGGGAATAGTATTACCATCTCCAAAATCTAAATCGTAAGTTACATTTGCTGAATTATTAGCAACACTTGCATTGGTTAATTCTAATTGTAAATTAAATGTCGGATCAACACTTCCACACTTTGACCAACCTCCAGTTTGAGCTGAGATTGTCAAGTAGTCATCATCTGTTGGATTTAATGATAAAAAAGAGGATGTTAAGTCCACTTCTGGAGCTAATTGAATATCTATAGGAGCAGTGACTGTATCTTTACAACCGTTAGCATCTGCCCATATATACATTAAATTTATATTTTCTAATGTACTACCATAGCCTGCACTAGATGGATCGTATATATTACTAGTTACACCGTTTCCAGAATAATATCCCCCTGAAGGTAAACCTCCAGTCAAATTCACAGGACTGGCTGAGCTACAATAATTACCAAAAGGAGCTAAGGTTACATTGGTTGGTTTAGGATTAACAATAATTGTTACTGAAGCGGAATTAGTACAACCATAATCGTCTTCCACAGAAACTGTAAATATTTCTCCGTTCGTCATACCAACAACTTGAGTTGTTGTGTCCTCAAAATTTAAAATATCAGCAGATCCATTAGAAGTCCAAGTCCATAAACTCGCTTCCCCACCCATTTCTGAAAGAATTAAAGTATCGTCAATACAAACAGGATCAGTACTTTGGATAGTGACTTCAGGTGTTACATTCACATAAAAAAGTGAACTGTCTTTACATAAATTCCCATTATCGTATAAGCTTGAAACAACTTTATAAATTACATCACTAGTGGGATTAGCATTAGGATTAGCAATTGTTGGGTCATCTAGATTAGTTGATGGTGTCCAAGTGTAAGAAATAGCTGGTGTTCCTGAACCAGACCAAGTGGTAGTATTAGCTCCACCTAAACTTAATGAAGAACCAAAACATAAGTTAGTTTTATAGGTTTGTCCTGTTACTTTAACATCATCAAACCTAATATATTCATTAGATTCGTTATTCTTGACAGTTATTCTAATTTTTACACTATTTCCTCTTAAACCGCTTTGACTAACTGTTCTACTATTAAAATCATTTGACAACTGACCAAAGGATGAAAAATAGTTCCAAACTCCTCCATCTACACTGTATTCGGAATACATGAAATCTGAATTTTCTAACCACCCCGATTCAGTTGCTAGAATATTCAGTGATACATTATGATAATTTGAAATATTTATAGATGGAGACGACCAAATACAATTTCCATCAACATCCTTAGCTTCAAATTTTTCATTTTTAACCTTGAAATAATCATCGTTATTCGTCAAGATAGCAGAAGTTACATCAACAGTCCAATTACAATCTAATATATCAATAGTGGAACCAATTGCTCCTTTGTCATTTTGACCAATAAAATTTTCTTCATATAATGTTTCAGTAACTAAATTAGCATTTGTCCCAGCAGCAACACTAAGATTAGAACATTGAGAATAATAGTAATGGCCTGAAAATAAAAAAATAAATCCTATGAGTAATCTTTTGAATATCATTATTAAAAACTTGTAAAGTTACATTTTTACAATGACAAATTCTGTCCTTCTATTTTCCTGATGTTCTTCTTCAGAACATGGGACAATTCTAGACCCCTCGCATTCACATTTATTTTTCAATTTCGACTCTCCATACCCTTTACCATATATTCTCTCAGGATTGGATATTCTAGCCTTGATATAAATGGCAGAAGATTTTGCTCTTCTATCTGACAAACTAGAATTATAATTTTTAGATGCTCTACAATCTGTATGCGAACCAAGCTCAACTACCATTGTTGAATACTCATTCATTACATCAACAATTTTATCTAGTTCCTTTGCCGCATCGTTTCGAATATTAGATTTATTAACATCAAAATATATGGGTTCTATTTCAATAATAGTTGCTATATCCACCCCTGTTATTAACCTTGCTAAAGTTACTTCTGCAGTATCGTAGAAATGACCATCAGTTACTGCATAATGAAAAGTATCGGCAACTACAAAGTAATCTTCTGGAACGTATTTAAAGGAACCATCAGCATTGAATTTCAACTCTCCATGTAATGGAGGATCTATTAAAATAGTAGATAAAGAATCATTTCCAGAATCATAATCGTTATGTAAAGTCCCCTTTTCAGAGTTTATAGTAAAATTCTCTCCTTTTTTAATTACATAATGATCATCAGTTGCAACTGGAATAGTTTTATCGATTGAATTAATAAAAACATTAATATCCTTTTCCGAAAAGTTATTATGTACAAGCTTATAGGTAAATTGATCTTTAGTAACGTTATCATTATCGGGTGTGTAAGTAAACGTCCCATCATCTTTGAATTTGACTTTACCATGGCTTGGTTGGCCAGTAAGTTGAGCCTTATAAAGTAAATTTTCGCCAAATATTCCTTGTATTGTATCGTCAATAAAGTCATTAGCTAATACAGAGTTTTTTGTTACTTCCAATTTTTGTCCATAGACCATGGTGTAGTAATCATCTACCCCCTCTGAGAGGTTGATATTGGTTTTAAAGCAATAAATATCGTCATCTCCTTTGCCTCCAGGTCTATTGGAGGATAAAAAACCAAATTTCAAATCTCTAGATAGAAAAAATGAAAAGTCATCTTTGGTAGAATTAAAAGGTTTACCAACATTAATCACTTCAGTTAATGAAGTGTCAATATAATTATTTGCCATAAAAATGTCTAAACCTCCTAAACCAATACGACCATCAGATGCATAAAACAAAGTTTTATCATCAAAATGAAATGGAAAAACTTCATTACCCTCTGTGTTAATTTGATTCCCTAAGTTTATTGGTTTTGAAAGCCTTATAAGTTCTCGAGCAGCTGTAGTGTCACTTAAAAAAAATTGTTTATATAAACCATAAATTTCGCAGTAATATAAATCCATACCTCCAAAACCTCCAGGCATATCACTAGAGAAATACATTCTTTCACCATTTTTAGTAATAGTTGGATGCATAACTGAATAATTATCGTTATTTACAGATAACCCTAAAACACTATCAGGAGTATTAAGTTGATCTATATTTACCTTATACATGCTTAGGTAGAGCGCTTCATTTTCTGATTCAAGACTATTGCTTCGTGTGAAGTAAATTGTTTTTTGATCTTCCGACATAATAGCTGGACCTTCTTGATATTGGTTTTTAAGTTCTCCACTCAAAGAACTTGGAGTAGAAAGTTGCATTGAGGGGAACTGAAATTCTGTTTTAAACAAATCATAAGTAGGCTGATCAGGCTTAACAAATTTTGACTTTTTAATTTTCTTTATGGAAAACTCATCTGCACTTGTAAATAATACAGAGTAGGAGTTAGAAGAATCATTTTTCACAGCATAAGCACCAAAATCAGAATTTCTGGTATTTATAGAGAGGTTTTTTAATTTAACTTTTGTAATACTATTTAATAATTCTTCATGTGAAGAATTGGCATTAAAAATCTCTGCTCTTTTTTCATCAGAAGAATTGGCATAATTCCTTCTAATTTCTTCAGCTTTTTCAAATTTATTATTCATATATAAAATATGCGAATAATTATATAAGTCTCCTGGTGAATTGGTTTGTCCAGCAACTATTTTAAAATATCTTTCCGCACTATCTAATAAGTTTAAATTCAAATAAGATTTACCTAATTTTCTTAAGATATCTAAAGATTTGTCTTGGACATCAGAATACCTTGAAACCGCTTTTTTATAAGACTCTTTTTCAAAATGATAGTTGCCCCAATCTATAGCAACTTTATCAGATTTTCCAATTCCATATTCAAATATTGGAGCATTTTTAAAATTATATTGATTATTATTTAATGAGTCGACATTTTCAAGATTTTCCGCCAAATCAAAATCTTCTCCCTTTTTTAATGTATCAACGTTGATCAAGACTCCATGCTTGAAATATTCAATAGTTCCATCAGATTTTCTTATTTTGATAACATGAGTAGAATCATCATCAGGATTGAAATGAGGTTCTACGCTTTGAGACCTCAAAGCATTAGATACTAAAAACAAGCTAATTAAGAAAAATAAATGTTTATTGTATTTTATCATTAAAAATATCTTGGTGATTTAATAACTTTTTTCTCTTTGTATAAATAATCGTAACGAATAGAAATTTCATGAGTTCCTCCATTGTACTTAAAAGTTTGATTTCCTAAAGAGTAACCAAATGAATAACCCATAGATAATTGATCACTCAAATTAACCCCTGCTAAAAGTGCATACCCTCCACCTTTACTAGCAGTTGGAATAATAGCACCAAATGGGGCTCTAAAAGCTAGACCAGCCCATAATTTGTCTTGAAAAATAAATAATCCCGTTAAATCCAAGGTACTTGCAGCATTCTGTGTGACTTTAACGTAACTACTTGGTCTCAATTTGATGTTTTCATTAATATTAAAAATAGCGCCTGCAATTAAAAAATAGTGTCTTTGGGTTGCATTAAAGTCATAATTAACCAAATGTGGAGATGAAAATCCTACATACCATTTTGGGGCATAGTAATAAAGACCAAATCCATAATTAGGCATGAATTTCCCAATATTATTAGGATCAAAAGCAGGGTCTATTTGATTATCTAAGTCTAAATTATTAAGATCAAGCCTCGTATGGTTTCCTCCAGCTTTTACTCCAAAAGATAATTTATGCCCAGAATTGTTAAATTTCAAATGGTAGGCAAAGTCAATAGTTAAGTTATTTAATAAAGCAGGTCCCACTACGTCATTAGTGAAACTTAATCCAAACCCTAAAGATTCGTTAATTAAAGGGGCATTTAGAGAAATTGTATGTGACCAAGGAGCTCCAGAGAAACCAGTCCATTGAGACCTGTTTAACATAGTGGCATTAATTATTTGTCTAGAACCAACATAGGCCGGATTTACAGCTTGATGATTAAACATATAAAATGTAAACATAGCATCTTGTTGTGACTTTCCTGTAAAAAAGAAGCTTATAAAAAGTGATATAAAGATTATTTTTTTCATGCTATTATTTTCTTCTTAAATATACGTATCCTTTGATCACGCTTCTGTTACCTTCTCCTAAATCAATTATGTAATAGTAAGTACCTTCTGGGACTTGTCCATCTCCAAGTATAATATTTGTTAAGACATTTGGAGTTCCGTCCCATTCGTTATCATTTCCATAGGAATCTATTTCAAATACCTTCACTTCCCATCTGTTATAAATTTCAACTCTATTGAAAGGATATCTTTCAATTCCGGAAATATGCCATGTATCATTGATGCCATTTCCGTCTGGTGAAAATCCTTCAGGTACAAATAGTTGTTCTAACTGAATTCTTGAATCCTGAGAATAAACATCGCTTCCACAAGCAAAACCTGGAGTTGATGCTTTTAGTCTAAATAAGTAATTATCATAAAATCTTACAAGATTTGTCATTAAAAGAGTTTTTGTTTGAACTCCACTAAAAATCGAATCGTTATTTAATATTTCCCAAGAAAATCCATCATCCGAACTCATTTCCCACTGATAGAAAATAGTAGATAAAGAACTGGCTTCAGCACTTAAAGTAATACTTCCTCCCTCATCAAATATCTCTAGAATTGAAGGTTGCTCAATATCAAAAATTGCTTCGGATCCTTCTTCTAGGTAATCGTAAATTCCAGTAATATCATTATCGTTTGGAATTTGGTAGCCGTCTAATCCACTTATAACTAATCCTAGGCTGTCTTCAGATGTTGGAGAATCTCCTAAATAACCATCTCCATCTTCATCTGTAAAACCTGCTTCAACCACATCATTACAACCATCTCCATCGCTATCCAGATCCATGAAATCTGGATTTCCATCATTATCTGTATCAATAGGATTATTACCCTCAGAATTATCTGACATTCCATCATTATCAACATCACTAAAACCGTTATCGTTTGAGTCAACAGATCCATCATTATTGGTATCGTTAGCTCCGAATCCAGATTCCACTACATCAAATATTCCATCATTATCTGAATCTAAATCAATAAAGTCAGCAGTACCATCATTATCACTATCTGAAGGTATATTTGATTCTGTTCCATCAGCCATTCCATCATTATCGTTATCTGTAAAGTTGGTGTCGTTGATATCTACTACTCCGTCATTATTGGTATCTTGATCACCATTTCCAGACTCTATAACATCATATAGTCCGTCATTATCGCTATCTAAATCTAAGTAATTTGCTATTCCATCTCCGTCCGTATCTATTGGGGTTGTATCATCAGAACCATCGGCCATTCCATTGTTATCATTATCTGTAAAACCGTTATCATTCACATCAACAACACCATCGTTATTTGTGTCTTGTGAACCATTTCCAGATTCTACAACATCATAGATTCCATCATTATCACTATCAATATCTAAATAATCTGGGATACCATCTCCGTCACTATCACCAGTACCTTCATCGTCATCAGAAATCCCATCATTATCATTGTCATCATCATCCACATCTGGAATTCCATCACCATCTATATCGTCACAATATATGGTTAGATCTGTTATTATCAAGCTATCACATCCTGTTAACAATGAGACTAAAGAATCGGTATAAATACCTGTTGATGTATAGATATTTCCTAATGGTGATGTGTAAACTCCACATGCAGTATCAATAACATTAACTATTATAGAATTCTTTACAGTTATATCATAAGTAATAATACTGTCACAGCCAAATGAACTTTGTAGAGTATCATAGTAAATTCCAGTATTAGAAATAGTGTCTCCCAGTTGAGTAATGAATTCATCACAAACTATTAGACTCGTCGTATCTCCGATATTAACATCCTTAATCGTTAGGTCTATCGTCACTATACTATCACAGCCATCTACACTTTGTATCGTATCTGTATATACTCCACTTACATAGTATGTTGTTCCGTTCCAATCTGCACTATCACAAGCTATTAAACTTATCGTATCGTCTAAATAACTACTGTTAATTGTTAAGTCTAACGTCACTATACTATCACAGCCAGTCACACTCTGTAAAGTATCCACATACATTCCACTACTATCATAAGTAATCGTATTCCATACTGCACTATCACAAGCTACTAACGTTGTCGTATCTCCAAAATAACTGTTATTGATCGTCAAGTCTAATATAATGATGCTATCACAACCTGCCACGCTCTGTAACGTATCTACATAAACTCCACTACTATCATAAGTAATCGTATTCCATACTACACTATCACAAGCCACTAACGTTGTCGTATCTACTGCATTCGATCCATTTATCGTTAAGTTAAATATTGCTACACTATCACAACCAGCTTGAGCCTGTAACGTATCTGTATAAACACCACTTACATCATACATCACACCGCCAAACATCGCACTGTCTCCATAACACAACTCTAAATCAGTCGTAGAATATACTACCGTATCTACTATCAACGTCGTACTCACTATACTATCACAGCCCGTCATACTCTGTAACGTATCCACATACACTCCACTTACTAGCTGATAGCTTCCTGCTAACAACGCACTGTCTCCTACACATCTATACAGCGTATCTATTACATCTTCATAACTCTCATTAATCGTTAAGTCTATCGTCACTATACTATCACAACCAGCTACACTTTGTACAGTATCCGTATAGATTCCGCTTATTGTATACGTTGTGCCATTCCAATCTGCACTATCACATGCTACTAACGGTAACGTATCTCCTACATTTAAATCCTTAATCGTTAAGTTAAATATTGCTACACTATCACAGCCAGCTTGAGCCTGTAA
>Ga0209716_1000302_pt1 | contig 49774 bp, 32 predicted proteins | sample COGITO_mtgs_1205_FD_184811 | JGI IMG/M metagenome (GOLD analysis project Ga0209716, IMG submission 184811) | Pelagic marine microbial communities from North Sea - COGITO_mtgs_120531 (SPAdes) (version 2) | ecosystem: Environmental > Aquatic > Marine > Epipelagic ...
AAACGCAAAAAAACTGTTTTCAACAACGAACTTAATCGGGTATGTTCTGGGCATACTTGGGATCACCGTAGCTGCCTTTATTCAACTCCTGCCGGTGCTCTTACCTCTCCTGTTTGCACCGCTTGTGTGTGGTGTGTTGGGTTTGCTCGTGTACAACGCCCAACCAAAGAACACTCAGATTGGAATCGGAGTTCACCCAACGGCCTCATCCACTCAAAACTGATTCGTACATCGTAGACTGATGATTGGACGGTGACCGAATGGTCATTATGCTTGCTTTTTCTTCGCTGCAATGATTGTGTTCAACCATGTTGGCTTTCTCACATCACCCTCTTCATTGACGAATGAGCGAATCATAAGCGAGAGAAGGTCGATGACCACGACCACAACAAAAATGATGATCAGCAAAGCGAACACCTTGTCATATTGTAGGAATTTAAGATATGTGCTGATGTAATAGCCAATGCCACCCGCTCCCACAATTCCTATCACTGTTCCATGGCGAACGTTGTACTCAAACATAAACATCAACTGACTTAGCAGATGATTGCTGTTCTCTGGAATAACAATGTTCAACAAAATGCTGGGGCGAGAAAGACCCATGGCTCTGCCCGCTTCAAGCGGGTCATTCGCCATGCCTTCAAACACCTCATACTGCAACTTTCCGAGGTAACCGATGGTGTAAAACGTCATTGCGAGAACGCCTGACAGCGGCCCAAAACCGATGACGATGACAAACAAAATGGCCCAAATAAGACTTGGTAAACTTCGAACTGCGGAAAGAAAGATACGAACCGGAAGTGCGATGGACAAAGGCATCAAGTTTCGAGCAGCAAGTGAAGAGAGGGTGATCGCTCCTACAAAACCCAAAACCGTTGAGACAAATGCAATCTTTAGCGTTTCCATCATGCCAAGATAACCAACAGAACAGAAGAATTCGATGTCCTGTTCGCACACTGGATATGAACGGGCCTCAAGCACACTCCAGTTGGGAGGCCACATGCTTTCGGAGAAGAACACACCAAGGTTCGAAAGTCCACCTTCCAAACGGCCCCAATCCCCTTCAACCAAACCATCAAGCGTACGCCATGCCAAGAAAAAGAGAATGAAGAGGGCACCAAATAATCGGTACTTCATTCCTCTTCCCCCGCCGATGTGTGCAGTTCCCACTCCTCAATTGACATGTCTGAGAAACGCTTGTTTTTGATTTCCCAAATTCGTGTTGCAAAGTCTTTCGCGTTGTCCTCATGATGCTCCACCATAATGACGGCGGTTCCCTTCCCAACCAATTCATGAACGGCCCCTAGAACAAGATCTACGTTGTGCTGGTCCAATTCTCCTAGGAACTCATCGGCAAGCATCAATTCGGGCCGCTGAGCCAGAGTTCTGGCTGTTGCAACACGGCGCTGCTGACCACCGGATAAACGACGGACGGGTTCACCAGCTTTCTCTTCAATACCGAGTGTTCGAATCGCTTCTTGTGTTCGTTCGTTTCGCTCTTGGAACATCGTTCTCGACCATGGGACATTCATCCTCGCTCCCAATGAGACGTTGTGAGCAACTGTTGCATGGCGTACAAGTCCGAGTCGTTGGGGGATGTAGCCAAGGCCACCGCGCCGTTTGACATGGAGGTCAAAATCCCCTTCAAGAGGGCGGACGAGCCCTGCAATTGTACGAATGAGCGTCGTTTTACCGATCCCAGAAGGTCCAAGAATTGCAATAATTTCGCCTGGTTTTACTTCCAGTGAAATAGGCTCTGACAGAGGCTCATCATAACCAATGACCAAGTCATTTAGGGATAAGACGACACCCTCGCTCATAGCATCCCCTCAGTTAGCCCTGCAAGCAGGTCTTTTTCAAACGGTTGCCTTCACCAACAAGGGATGAGGCGAGGTTGTGCGTTAATGTTGGTGTCATGTAAACTCCTCTTAGGTGCCGACGGGTTTCAGTCAAGGAAGACTTTGTGAATTCACTCCGCAATTTCATACTTCGAATCGAAGTACGATGAGATGCCAGGAATAGCGCTGATGAGGCTGCTGTAGCTGCCAAGGTGCTCTTGTGAGTTCACCTCAACCAAGCCACCGGTGTTCAACACATTGGACAAGATTTGATCGCCACATGCTTCTTGTGGAGAAGTCGAGTCAACTTGATGGGAAACCATCGAGTAGCATCCGGTGTAATTCTGACCTTGCATTGGATAGTCCTCGACGTACATCTCGCTGTTCAACGCCAAGAGAGCGTTGAGGATTGCAGTCCTCGTTTGAACATCAAGCGTGGCAGGGTTGTACATCACAGGGTGAGAGGGTGCTGATCCATAGGATGGCAAGAGGATGTACTCGGATTCTGGCAAACACCAATCCGCATTATCGCTTGCTTCTTCATTGCCACAGTAAGAGGCAACGGTGGAATCCTTCGCAAAAGCCACATCGCCAACGCCTTCAGTCAAACACTTGACTGCTCCTGAATAAGAGTAGTACGGTGTTCCAGATTCGGGAATGCTGGCGTTTTCGTTGAAGAACGAGGTAATCGTATCTCGCAGGGATTCGATGTCGTCTTGTGGTCCAACAACAGGAGCGTAGCCTTGGGAGATGAGGTGGCCCATTGGAAGCAACATACCCGCTGATTTAAGCCAGCCTGTGTGGCACGAAGTCTTGCCTTCCATCATAGCAAACGGATCGGTGGTCGAATCGTTATCGAGGTAAGCATTGGCAATGTCCGAGCCGTTGAGAACAACGGCATGTGCATCGTAATGAGTTCGTCCATCAGACTTCAGGTCAGCAGCCATTGCCGCAAGCCCGTATTCTTTCCAACCGACCCAAGCAGCACCGCCATCCATGAACGCGATGTCTGCATTACCGAAGCGGAGAGCTTCGATGATTGCTCCTTCAGAAGCGACTGGGTAGAGCGTTACGGTCACTCCGGTTTGTTTCGCAATGAAATCAGCCAGAACCTGTGGATTCTCGGCCGGGTTTTCATAATCGTCTTTCATTTCAAAGGCGATTCGAATGTTCGAAATGGTCGGCTCGATGGAATCGTTGATGGAGAATTTAGTGTCGTAGTATGCAGAGATTCCAGGGACGTCTTCAATCAGGTTGCCATACGAAGAGAGGTGTTCGACGGCAGTGGTTGCAGAAATAGCCGGGGTGTTCAATACATTTTCGAGGATCGATTGGCCGTCTTCGGTGTTGGCCATGTCAACCAGCACGTCTTGAACAAGTGCCATTGTGGTTGCATCGGAAGTATCCGGGTTGTACATCACCGGGTGTGATGGAGCATTTCCATACGATGGAAGCAAGATGTAATCCGATTCGGGCAAGCACCAAGCCTCGTTTGTGGATGCGTCTTCGTTTCCACAGTAAGAAGCAATCGTGGAATCCTTAGCAAAGGCCACATCGCCAACACCCTCAGAGAGGCATTTCACAGCACCACTGTACGAGTAATACGGCGTTCCGGAGTCCGGAATGCTTGCGTCTTCATTGAAGAAATTGGTAATCGTTGAGCGGAGGGATTCGACATCATTTGCATCGCCGATCACATTCGCATATCCGTTGCCAATAAGGAAGCCCATTGGAAGGAGCATGCCAGCCGATTTGAGCCAGCCTGTGTGGCATGAGGTTTTGCCTGCCATCAAGGAGAAGGGGTCTGTTGTTGGATCATCGTCAAGGTGGGCCTGAGCGATTTCAGAGTCCTTGAGAACGACCGCGTGTGCGCTGTAGTATGTCCTTCCATCCGACTTTTGGTCAGCTGCAAGAGCGTCAAGACCGTACTGTTGCCAGCCAACCCACGCTGCTCCGCCATCCATGAAAGCAATGTCAGCGTTACCGAAGCGAAGGGCTTGCATTGCAGCGCCCTCTGAGTCGATCGGATAAAGTGAAACATCCATGTTGAGGGCTTGACCGAGGTAGTCAGCAAAGCGTTGAGGATTCTCATCAACATTGGTGTAGTCGTCTTTGAGGCTGAAGGCAACAACGAGTGACTCAAGGTTAGAGTCATTGCTTGAAGCGTCTTCATTTTCTAAACAGCCTGCAAGTGCTGTGGTTCCAATTATCAAGGTCATGATCAGTGTTTTTATCATGTTTGTGTGCATAGAATTGTGCCCCGGTTTAGGTCGCCCTAAATAACTCCCATACATATAGTTTAGGTCGGCCTAAAAATACAATTCGCCCAAAAAAACACCGCTGGCTTTTCCACCTCAAACGGCAAGCCATTCGATGACGAGCGACTCTGCAAAGCGATCTGAGGAAAGCCCCGGATGGAGGATTGGGCGGACAACCACGAGCATCTGGAGTTCACCTCCGAACGTCGGTGTTGCAACACACAACACCTCGCCGACGCGGGTTCCTTCTTTAGAACTGGACAAGAGACTTCGCAACTCATACACCCGAACCTCCACCGATTCATCCACATCTGCTGATGTGGAGAGGTAGCGATGCTTGGATTCTGAACTGATTGGGACCATTTCCATTTCATCTGGATCAAGGCTCGGCCCTGGAGTCTGCTGATCAAGCAACTCAATGGCTTGGCGCAAACGACCCTGCTCCATTCCGATGAGTTCAGAGAGATCAAATGCACTTGATGCCGCTCCGATTGGACCGTATTGATAGGGCAGACGCATGGTGATGGATTGAACAATTTCAACATCCAAGCCCGCATCCTCAGGAAGCATGAGCCAGGTGTATTGTTCACTTGCAGGATAAATCGGCGCATTTGCGTTCTCTTTAAGCAAAGGTTCACCCCATTCCTCGGGAGCTACAGGCTCAGACACTGGAACGAAACCTGCAATGAGCACCATGGCGGTCATGCACACCACCAAAGTGAGGCGTTGAATTCGATGCTCAGCCCAAGCGGCACGCCCGGCAGGGCTGAGGTAGGAAAGAATCAGAATTCCCGGCACCAGCAAAATAAACCCCCAGGGAAGAATCCACATGAGCACTAAGCAACCAACAGCAGATTCGAGCCCCATCGGCCCTAATGCAGTGCGTACAGCAACCTTTGACTCACCCTGCTCAAAGGATCGCTGCAACCACCATACGGCAACAAAAAGCCCAATCAGAACCATCATTGTTGGAACAAGGTCCCAAAGTTGGCTCATGAAAGGGGGTGGGTTCTCGACGGTCATGAGGGTTGGGGTCCATGTGAGAATCCTACGGTATGTTGTCAAGTCATGACCTCGTGGCCGAACCATGGAGGGAGACTCACTTCGGTTAGAAGAAGTGACATTTCGTCATCGAATGAGCGACCCTTCACGCCTCAAGCCATGGAGAACACGGCCCGGCCCAGGCGTACACAGCATCACTTTGAGCCTCCGCCCAGGGGAGATCCTTGGATTGGTTGGGCCGAATGGAGCAGGCAAGACCACGCTTTTGCGAACCATTGCGGGCGTCTTACCGATTCAAAATGGGAAACTCATGCTGACGTCCAGCGCCAAAGAGACCCAGCTTGACAGCGATTCACTTCGCAACATTGTCGGCCACATGCCAGAACAGGTACGGTGGCAGGGGCGTCAGTCTGTGGAGGACGCACTGTTGGAACTGGCCGAAATGCGTGGGGCATCTGCGAAGCGAGTCAATGGATTGCTGCGTTTGGTCGGTTTAGGTCAGCGAGCCACTGCTCACCTTTCAGATCTCAGTCAAGGCATGCGTCAACGGCTGACATTGGCTGCAGCCTTACTTGGCTCGCCGAAATTCCTCCTGCTCGATGAACCCCTCAACGGTTTAGACCCAGTTGCAGCCACTGCTTTTGTTCAACTCCTGCATGAACTCAAGAGCAAAGGGGTTTCAATCATCATTTCTTCACACCAAGTCGAAGGCCTAGAGGCCATTACCGATCGGATTGCATTGATGCATAGAGGCCAACTTCTTGCCAATGGAACCCTAGCAGAGATTGCTGATTCGCTTGAACTTCAACCATCGATTGTGGTTGCTGGTCCAGGCAAGTTACCAGACCTTGCATGGTGCAAGCATCGTGTCGAATCAGAATCCGCACAAGACACTTGGACCATTCGCCTCGAGCACTCTGGTGTTGGCCTGTTACCGGAATTCATAGAACGTGGCATTGAGGTACACTCTTGGAATCCGAAAAGCCCAGGAATTGTGGAATTGCTTTGCGCAGCAACTGGAATGAACATCGAAGAGGTCGGATTGGAAATTGCTTCAACAGCAATGCTTCCTCACAAATCGATTGGAGGTGAAGAAGAATGAGCGATGTTCTGCGAATACAATCCCTTGCGAGAAGGGTGTTTTGGGACCGCATCGGATCAACTCGAATGCTCATCATGCTCCCTATTCTCGTTTTGTTTTTGCCGGGAATGGCTTGGGGTTTTTCAGACCCCAACATCGTCTTACCCGGTGGCCACCAACCAGACCAGCCAATGGAAGTCATGTTCTATGCAAGTCTGGGTGTGGTGTTTGGCGCTACGATGTGTGGCGTGCTGTTGGCCTTTGATGGCGTCAGCAGAGACCGTGCCAGTGGCGTCTTTGAATTACGACTCGCTCAACCAATGCCAAGGACGCACCAGGCAATTGCTTTGATGCTCGGCATGTGGCAAGCAATCTTCATTCCAGTCGCCGTCCTAAGTCTGGCCTCCGTAGCCATCATTCGTTGGCGCCTAGGTGAATGGGCTTCGGTTTGGGACGTGATGATTCATCTCACTGCGACCGCGTTGATCTTGTTTTGGTATGTGGTGTTCACATTGCTTGCCTCTTCACGGACAAAGGACCAAGGGACTGCGATTGCTTTTGGCATTGGAATGTGGTTTTTATTTACGTTTTTGTGGGCGCTGTTCACCACCATGGTGGCCTATGCCTCAGGTGTTGCGATAGGGGAGCAAAACAATGCGCAATGGATTGCTTTAGAAGGCTCACTTGACCTTTTGTCGCCCAATGGTGTCTATCATCACTTGCTTGAAACAAGATTGCCTGAAATTGAACGAGGTGTCCCTGCTTGGCAATCATGGGCCATGGCCGTGATTTGGACCTTGATTCCAAGTTCTTTGTTCGTTCGACGCATGAACACATTACAGCCCTGAGTGGCCATAAAAAAACGTTGTAAAGACCCTGCTTTGGGTTGCGATGGAGGCGAAGTGTCTTTGAGACAAGACATCACCGCAGAAAGCATGGCAAGACATCGTTTCGCCCAGACTTCAATCGCTTTGAGCATCATCGTCCTGTTTCTGATGATGATCGCCTCCACTGCCGTGACAAACCAAAAAGCAATTTCAGAACCAACTGAATTTCCCACCAGTGCCCGACAGGGTTCACTCGATGTGGACTGCACCGGTTACAAATTCGAGGACCTGTTCGACTATAATTTCGCTTCCTTTGACATCCTTCTTGGAGACGATTGGGCAACCGCTCAGATGAGCGCAGTTGCCTATGTGAACGGCAGCAATTCCGCTACTGTGCGTGAGAACCTTGATGAGTTATTTGACGGAACACCCGGAGGAAACAACTCTTGGATGAGCACCGATGAGCGAGAAGCGGTTCGAGCCATTGGCCCTGAATGCATCGCTGACATGGACACACGAATCGGGATCCGCGAAGGTCTACCACACCGCGGAGGGGTCGATTGGAACGACCTTGAATTCGTCAAGGATGGAATCGCACTGGACGAGGTAAACCTCGTGCCTGAAAACCATCCTGAGGAGCGAGATTGTCAAGACCTTCTCGCTTCAAGCGATTGTAAAGAGGTGCCTGTAAGCATCACAGACGACCTCCAAATCCTCATGTTCACCAAAGAGGGTGAAACCCACAACGTCCGTTTTGACCAACTGCCAAACAGCGGCGTTTCGAACTTCACACTCGCCCTCAACGTCACCAACATGAGTTCTGCTGCCTTGGTGCTGACCTTCCCACAACTGCAAGGTCTTCGCTTGGTCAATTCTTCAATTCAAGACGATAACGCTGAGAGCAACGCCATGCCCCTTCCAGAAACCGAATACCTACCTGACGGCCGACTTCGTGTCAGTCAAGAAGTGAGTTATGCTTCAAGCGAGTATCCAATCCTGCGAAACTTGTTCTTAGATTTCACGACCCAGGCCCCAGAAACAAACGAAATCCCAGAGTGGACGACAGACGCACCTGTTGATGGAACCGTCATTCCATACACCGTGGGCACACGAACTCTTGTTGCTGGCGAAGTGACCGAATTGTGGGCCACTGACGACAGCGGTTGGGCACTCGATTGTCAATTTGCAAACCAAGAATGGGTCGGGCAGTGGACCGCTGGACTCGACGAAGAAGGCACGTTGTTTTTGGACGGCCCCGATGATGTGGCTGCTGATGCAACGGCCAATGCGGAGTGCAGCGTTATTGATCCGTTTGGTGCATCTTCAATTGAGACGCGAAACTGGACTTTCGCTCAGCCGTTCACTTCACAAGCAACCATTTCCGAATCTGGTGATTCCGTTGAATTCACAGTGACGCCAACCGGCGTGGTGAGCGAACTTTCGCTCAGCGCCCATGCCCACCAACTGACCATGATGGGTGAAATGCGAATGGCAACGCTCGCCTCTGATGCCTCCACACTTGCACTCCCACTTGATGGACTCGCCCCTGGCGAAGTCATGGTGATGGGCCAGGCTCAGTCGAACGGCATGCTTGATTACAATTTCATGCTCGATTTCGGTTTGAATAAACCAAGTGCACCACCTGTGATTGATGTGGATGTCAACCTTGATGGATCAAACGCCACTTGGGATGCGAGTTACCTCAAATTCACAATTGCTGGAAAGGTTTTGGATCCAGATGGTGAAGACGTGGAGATGAGCCTCTCCCTCTGTGGATACTCAACCAACGACTTTGTCCGCTCTGGAATAAATTGGGAAATCGATGTCAACATTGTGTCGTGTTCCTCCCAAAACCCACCTGTGACCGTCTATGACATCACGCTGGTGGCCACCGATGAATCAGGGACAATGACGACCATGCAAGTCCAAGTTCCAGACCCATACGCAAGTTCAGACGAACCGATCATCGATGATGGCGGTACGACCGTCGAAGAAGGCTTACCTGCAGCATCAATGCTCGCCACCTTGACCGTAGCCCTGCTTGGCGCTGCAATGACCAACAGAGGAAGAGAAGAGTGAGGTGTTACCGGCACCCTCAAGAGGGGAAGGTCGGCCCACCAAACTGAGAGTGAGTGTATGTTTGCAGGCACCGTTGAGTCTTTGAGTCACGAAGGTGGCCTGTTGGTGTCCTTTACTGGCTCCTCCCCAGCTCTAGAATCAATCATCATCAACCAAGACACTGGCGATTACATTGGAAAGGTAGACGCAGTGTTAGGTAACACGAATGCTCCACTCGTTCATGTTGCACATCTCGATCGAAAACTCGACATTCCTGGCTTAGTTGGAATTCAGGTCAACATTCGTCCGAAAAAAGTTCGTGAAGAGCGAAGCTTTGGTGACCGGGGGCGCGACAACAATCGCGAGAACCGTCGACACAACGACCGCGGCGGTGACCGAAGAGGAAACGACCGTGGTGGCCGATTTGATCGCAACGACAGAGGTGGCAGGTTTGATCGAAACAATCGGTCAAACAATGGTGGCGATTGGGATTGTCCAAAATGCAACAACAACAATTTCGCTTTCCGTCATGAATGCAACCGATGCGGTGAACCAAGAGGAAACGGCGGAGGCAGATCGCACGACCGAGGGTTCCAAGGCCGTGAACAACGAGGCGGTCGCTTTGAGAGAAACGACCGCTCAAGCAATCGAAAAGACGGCGACTGGGATTGCCCTAAGTGCCACAATGACAACTTTGCTTGGCGAACGGAATGCAACAAGTGCGGTGCGCCAAAAGCCGGCGGCGGTGGGGGACGACCTCCACGCCGTGACGACCGACGTTCATTCCAAGACCGGGATCAACGCGGTGGTGACCGAAGAGGTGGCGACAGGTTTGGTGGAAACGACCGACGTGGTGGTGACCGAAGAGGAAACGACCGACGTGGTGGTGAAACTTTCAACGACAATGACTGGGATTGCCCACAATGCAACAACTCAAACTTCGCATTCCGTCAAGAATGCAACCGATGTGGTGTCCCACGAAGTGGTGGCCAGAGCAGAGGGCCACGCCGAGATGATCGACGTGGCGGCGACCGAAGAGGTGGCGACAGGTTTGGTGGAAACGACCGACGTGGTGGCGACCGACGTGGTGGCGACCGAAGAGGTGGCGACAGGTTTGGTGGAAACGACCGACGTGGCGGCGACCGAAGAGGTGGCGGCGACAGAGACGCACATGATCGAGCCCAAGGACGACCTCCTCGTCGTGAACCACGCGGTGAAGGTTCACGCCCTCCTCAAAGAGAACCCAGAGAATTCCGTAAATCACGTGGTAAAGGCTCTGGACACGCTCACAACCGACCCCCTCGTGATTTGATGGGCAGAGATAAAGAGGATTGATCGAGCAATCGAAGAGGTGTGTCGGGATGGGTGCAGAAGATCACTACCTCGATGCAGTAGAAGCCTATGACGAAGGGGACCTTGAGGCAGCCTATGCCTCGGCCCGATTAGCCGTCGATGATGACCCGAACCACGTCGATGCCTGGCAATTATGTGCTGAATCAGCACTGCCAAAAAAAGGCCAAAGCCCAACACTAAAGGAAGCTGCCAAATCTCTCGCGGCAGTGAAGAAAATCATTGCACTTGAGCCAGACCGCACTGCAATGTGGTTCCTTGGTGGACGGTTGTTAAGCGATGAACTGGGGTTGCTCAATGAAGCACTCGATTGGTGGCAGCAACTCCGACATCACATGCCAGAGGAAGTCACACCGCTGGTTGAACAAGCGACCCTCCTAGCAGACATGGGAATGTACACTGAAGCAAGGTACAGACTCGAGGCCATCACTGAGGAAAACATGGACGTCAGTGGCCAACAATATGCAAAGATTGGACAATTGCACAAAATGGTCATGGCAGCGTCAATGCAAGACAGTGCTGAATTTTTCAAACCATGGGAAAAACACCACAATGGCTGGGGAGCCATTGAAATGAAAATGAACAAGCCTCCCGTTTCAGAGAGTTTTCTCTTCATGATCACAACCGTTCCAGTGCTTCTTCTCGAAGTGTTGTACTCCAACAGGTTCGTTGAGCAAGGGTGGGGTGGTTTCTGCCTCACTACACTTCTTATTTTTGCAACGGTGCTTCTCGGCATGCGCTTCAGTCGACGCATGTTCCGAAATGTCAACCGCCCTGCATTCAATCTCCTTCGTGCTATGAATTTTGAAGCATCCACGGGATACACTGTCATTCACGAAGAGATCAGAACTTCAGTTCTTTACTCATACATCATGCAACGTAAGCCAAAAGCTTGGCAAGAACGTATGTTGAAGATCATCGAAGACAAGACCAAATTGCCAGGCGGTTGGAAGCATGAACTCCCCGATTTTGATTCTCATCTTGATGAAATAGGCCATATTGAAGAACCGGAAAAAGAATCATTTTCGAATTTTGAAGAAGAATGAGATGCGCTGGCATCGTGGCTAGGTTCGTGTGCACATCACAATAGCGCTCAGTACGTGAGTTGAACCTCAGATACCGTTGCTAAAGCAATGACGCCAGGTGGCCCACTCCACTGAATGCCCTCATCTGGCACAATAAGAGCCCCGTCTCCTTCTTGGTGACCAAGCACCGCTTTTACGGACCCAAAGGAGCAATACAATTCGGCATTTTCGATCAAGACCTTGACGAATCCAGTTACCATTGGCTCATCGCCTCCCATTTCCTGATCTAATTCCTTGAGGTAGGACGCATCAAGCAATCGTGTTCCTGCTGCTGCAAAGAACACGCTCACATCGTGTCCGTCTTTCACCGCTTGTGCGGCACAAGCAAGGCCGACAATCGATTTCATTGGATCATTTCTTGGTTCGGATACAAACTTGACAAAGACACTCTTTCCCATATCCTTTACAGGACCAAGCGGAATATCAACATTCACTCTGTAAAGACAAGAGATTCATGGCTCACGCTAAATGGATCAACGCCAAACATGGCGCGTTCACGCTTATTGCTGGGACTGAGCGTACTGTTCAGCATACTGTTGAGCATACGTTGCAGCTGTCGCTTCGTCATAACCTTGGCTCACGAACTGCTGGTAGTACTGTTGGTACACCGCATTATCCACTGCAGGTGCAGCCGCTGCTGCTGGAGCTGCTGCTCCAGCCGCTTGGGCTGCGTACTGTTGAGCGTAGGTGCGTGCGGTCTCCTCAGGGTAGCCCTGTGCGATGAGTTGTTGCACGTATTGTTCGGTAGCGTCAAGTTGAGCGGATCCATAGCCAGCAGAGCTTGCTGCGAAATCCTTGATCGTGTCGTCGCCACCGGCGCCGCCCTTTCGTAGGAACACGAGGGACAAGAGAACGATGATGATGAGAGCACCAACTGCAAGGCCGATCGTGGTCGTCGAGAAGTTGGCTTCTGAGCCATCGGCATCGCCGGTTTGAGCAGGCGCGTTCCATTCACCGTTCTCAAAGGTCCATGCTCCGCTCCAAACACACTCGCCATCGCTGTCGAGGACGAATTCGCCTCCAGCAGCAACAGCATCCACAGGTGCTTCAAGACCTTGACAGGCTGGCAACTGAATCTCAATCCACTTGATCGTGACCCAACGCTCATCATCGCCTTCGTAGATCTTGATGTAGATTCGTTGGCTTTGGGATTTGTTGGTGTACATGTCCTCGAGAGAGAGGGTAAGGTCGAACGTCTCTGTGTCCCCAATCTTGTTGGTTTTGTCCCATGCACCGATGAGGCCGAGGTTGTACTTCTCGACTGCACTGGCATCGAAGTCTTCTGTCACAAAGGCTGCTTCCACATAGACATCGCCGTTCTCGGCTCCTGAAAGTACAGTTCCTGAGATGGTCACTGTATCGCTGTCCACTCGGGATGCGTTGAGGGAAGCGTCAAGTTGGACAACCGGCTCTTCATCGCCGAAGCCATCTGGGACCACGACGAAGTACATTCGGTACTTTTCTGAGAATTTACCGGCTTTATCATAGACGATGAGTTCAATTCGGATTTGGTTCTCTGTTGTACCGCTTGGATCGACTGTCACGTTGCGGAAGGTGTAAGCCCAAGCCCCGTCACTGGAAGCAGATTCTTCGAAGGTGTGGCCGTCAAGACTGAACGAATCATCACCGTATGGTGCATCGAAGAGAACCTTCCATTCATAGGTCTCAATGCCACTTCCTTCGAGGGCGTCGAGGTCGGTTGAATTGCTTGCATCAAAGTGGATGGTCACTTCGCCGTCTTCATCAAGGATGATGCGGTTGACGTCCCACTCGGTGTTCGAAACGGTCTTGGTTCCAACGTATTCTACGAGGTCTGTGTATTCATCACGGATGTCGATTTCAGCTTCTGCTGTTGGTCGATACTCGTCTGCATACACGTCGTTGGTCTCAACGGTCACCTCAATCACTCGAGAGTGCCCAGCATCATCGTGGAGCATCAAAGTGATGGTCCACTGTTCGCCTTGAGCGCAACCTGTTGCAGAGGAAAGGTCTGTCTTACAGAAGTTCATGGTAGGCATAGCATCGGTGATGTGTCCTGTCATACCGGTTGCCATGGTCGAACCGTCCCATGAGGTTGGCCCGGATACAATCCAATCAGTATGGAGGGTTTCGGTTGTGGTTGTGCTGTAGGAGAAGGTGAGGTCTGCATCACTCTTCATGTAGCGCAATTCGTAACCACCAGTGCTCGGGTTGATGCCCGGAACTTGATCGTTGATCTTCATGTCCAAGCCGTTACCAAGCGTTCCAAACCCTTCTGGATAAGGCGTCACTTGGTAAGCAAGCATGTTTCCGAGAAGCGGCAGTGTGGAACTGTCTGCTCGCTCAGAGTGGGTTGAAACATCCATGGTAGAAACAATGAGTCCACCAGAGTAGTAACTGCAAACACCAAGCATTGTGTCTTGGATATCGTCGGCATCACGAATCAAGCGCTGGAAGTATCCACCGTCTTCCATGTATCCATTGCAGGTCACAGGGACGTTGTTGGCGCTCACTGACTTGGTGTTGAGTACAGCCTGTGCCACGGTCGAATCTGCATCGAAGCCCTGGAAGGCGTTGAGGTCAACGTTGTCCATGAGTGGGTGGTAAGGATCGGCGAAGTCTGTGCCTGCAAAGTCAATCTGAGACTCAGGCGTGTTTCGGCTTTGGACATCCAAGCCAAACGGTAGACGGCCTGAGAGGCCTTGGTCAACACCGTAGATTTGGCTGCCTTGTGGGCCGAGGTGAGCCTGCACGGTACCACCAGCGGACATGAAGCCCTCAAGGGTGGTCTTGTGTGCGGTTGAGCCCAACTTCTGGTAGTAGCCACGACCACCGTTCTCGATGTCCTTGGCAGAGATATCGTCTTGCCAAGGCAGCACGATCTTGTCGTAGTGGGTGAACCAACCGGCGTCAAGGTATGTGTCCCAGTCGTTGATGGTGTATTGGGTGTAACTCATACCGAGGATGTCGAGGTCTTCCTTGATGGCGTTGGTTCGGACCGACGTATCCGAAAGGATTGCAACATCGACGTGGTCTGCAAAGGTAGCGTGGAAGTAACGAACGTTTCCTGACGGGTTACCGCTTGCCAACTCAGCGTCGAAACTGATGTTGTAGGTGTGACCGTCCATCCAGCCGTTCCATGGCGTGAAGGTCACGTCGATTTTCTGGTGAGAGTCCAAGGATTGTGAAGGACCAGCCGTGGTGGTATGGGCCATGCTTTGGGTTGTCTCATCATAGATGTTCATGTTGAACGTGTAATCGCCTGCAAGCACACCGTTGGTCGCTTGGAAGGTCCAGTCGTGAGTGAATGAACTGTCGATTGGCATCACACATTCTAGGATTTGGTCGTTCAAGCACGACAGTGTGTTCGGCTTACCAAGGGTGATATCAACGGATTCAACATTGAAAATCACTCGCTCAATGTTGTTCGAAGTGGAGATTTCGCGGCCATTGAACCAAGGCTTACCTGCCGTAGTGTTGTCAAAGATGGACTCGACTTCGATCATGTACACGCCAGAAAAGAATTCGTGGCTTGCAATGACATCCACGCTGGAGTCTTCTGCGTCAACGTTGGTGCGAGAGATGGTGTATGCATTGTCTTCAACGAAGGTAAACTCTTGCAGAGAAATGTTGTTGAACGCAACACCCTTGAAGCCGTCATTCACTCCGTTTCTTCCGTCATCATCGGATTGGAATTCGAAGTTGATGTCGACCACGGAGCCTGACAAGGACATGCACTCATAGCCCCAGTTGATCGAACTGGCGTCCGAAGTGTTGAGGACGTACAGGTGGGTCAAGTCAATTGAGGTTGTTGCCACAAGGTCGTTGGTGTTGAAGAACACGTTGTAGTTTCCACCGGTTCCATCGGTGCTTGATTCGTCTCCGATGTAAGAGATTTCAGCATTGTCGATTGGCTCTGAGGCGTTGACGATGTTATCGCCGTTTTCGTCAACTTGACAGGTGCCGTCTTCGTTGTAATCGTTCCATTGACCGACCAGCACACCGGAGTAGGTTGCGCCGTCCCGAAGGATATCGAGGGTCATTGCAGCGTAATCATTCACGTCCACAATCGAGGTACCATCGGAATCAATACCGTAGAAGGTATCTGCATAGTACTCGAAATTCAAGGAAACGAAATCGCCGCTCATCGAAGTCAAGTCAATGTCTGGGATGGTGAGCGTTTCGTTTGCCCATGCGTCGCCGTAGCCGTTCGCACCGGTGTCACATGGGTGTCCGAACCAGTATGCGTTGTTGTTGAAGATCTTGTCCTGACAGGTGTTTTCGTTGTAGATGACCCCCTTGGGGTTGGCGCTTTCTTCGTATCTGTACCCGTTTGCGCCACCTTCAAAGTCCTCTTCGCATAATGCAGTTGGCGTACCACAGTACACGTCTGATGGTGTTGCAGAGAACACAGTAGCCGTCACATCGAAGTCTACTTCGGTGTTCCCGTAGTTGTTGGTTGCCACTTCGATGTCAAAGAGACCTTCTGCATACAATCCGCCTGGATTGAAGTTTTCAATCCCTTCAACCATCGGGTCGTAGAGGTTGAATGGAGTGATGTAACCCACCAATTCATCGTTTTGTGATTGCTCATCCCAGCTGTTAGCGGAAAGACTTGCAGAAATACGGTAGGTGGTATCGTTCAACAAATCAGCAGTGATCGAGGTCGTGTACTCTTGACCTGGACCGAGGTTGTTCAGGTTGATTGTGGTTTGTTGGACCTGAGGGTTAGCAAGGAAGGCTGTGTTTTGCTTCCAAATCGTCAAGTTGTCGACTGCATACCCGTCTCGTCCTGTCCAGCGGCTTTCGTTGTCATCAGAAATCGAACCTGTAAATCCTGTGCGGAAGCGGAAGCGGATGTCGACTGTTTCGCCAGCCCATGGGCTTAGGTCGAATGAACCGAGGCCTTCTTCCGTGAAGTTGTTCCAACCGTAGTAGGTACCTGGGGAATAGATTCCATAGTAGTAGATTCCTTCAGCAACGCCACCGATGGATTGCTTGTATTGTCGGTCAAGGTCAAAGCCACCCCAAATGGAGTCGCCAGAAGCACAAGCACCAGAGATGAAGGCCTGCTGTGGGCAAGAAAGAATGTCCCAGCCAGATTCAGCGCTGCCGATCTCAATCATGGCCACATCGTCCCAGACATCACCTGCGAGGTAGTTTCCAGTTTGATCAACGCTACCGAGAACGCCGTGACCGAGGTGTTGGAAGAGTTCAACGCTCATGAAAGCTCGATCTGAGCCGCTCAAGTCCACGTTTTCGAGGACCATTGCGTCGTCCCAATTTTTGTCATAACCTGACCAAAGTACGCCAGAATCGTTTGTCTTGTAATGCCCTGCCCACATAAAGTCGGTTGGGTTTTGATAGTTTGCCGAAACGTTAGGATCGTTGTTTCCATCAGTAGCACCTTGTGAACTGTTGGTCTCTTCATGCCACTTGGTGGCTTGGTCGATGTATTCCTCAAACGCCCAGTCGCAACCTACGCCGCAGCCTGTCTTGTCTTCCGGGTTGTCCCAGTCCATCTGATAGACCGTGTTGTTGGTCGAACTTGCTTCATCGACGACCTTCAATTCGAGGTCGAGTTGAGCGGATTGTCCGTTTAGGATGTCCATTCCGGTGTTGGTCACGGTCACGTTGATGTCACGGGTACCCTCACCAACGATTCCGAAGAACCGATCGGTCGGACTGATTTCAAGAGAAGTGACTGAGAGATCTTTGTTGTCCATTTCAACCACGGTGATGGTGTCGTATTGACCTTCCCAACCAAAGTTGTCAACCCAGCTACCGAAGTCGTAACTGGTGTGGCCGACGACGATATCGAGGGCCGAATTGGATGGTCCAGCAAGTTGGCCGACCTCGACCATGCTTGGACGTCGCCCTGCCTCATAGGAAAGAGGCGTTAAGTGGCCTCCACTTCCATCCGATAGGGTGACTTGCACAGTTGTTGGGAAATTCAGGAAGAAATTTGAGGTTGTACCTCCGGCAGAGTCACTGCTGTTTTGTTGGTAAGCAACCGTAGGGTTAACGAAATCTGGCTCACCATCGCCGTTGAGGTCTGTTACGGTGACTGAATACGAGATGTAAGGGCCGAAGTACGCCTGATTCGGCGAGGACCATGTCCCCACTGCTGAAGAGGTCACATAACTGAGGTTCTCGACGTTGCCATCGTTGAGCACAATAGCGTCGATTTCGCCGTTGTCGTCAATGTCACCTATGTCAAAGTCGTTTGCGAAAGGCACAGCCATGTTCACGATGCTCGTTCCAGTCTGTGGTGAAGCAGTGTTGAAACTGTAGGTGGCTGGGTAGGTGTTGGTTAAGCACGAATATTCGATGATCGATACATTGTCGTCGTTTCCAGGGTTGGTGGTTTGCCCGGTGGAATAATCGACGCCTTCGGAGCGAAGAACCCAAATGTCATCATCGGTGCAGGTGCCGCTGAGGCCACCGGTTTCTGTTTCGCCGTAGTCGCCAACTTCGAGGCTTCGGTATGCGTTTTGATTGGAGGGGCCGAGCGAGGTGACCAGCCCTTGGGTGGTTGAGGTGATTGGACCTCGGTAGGCCACCACTCGCTGCGTGGAGATATCATTGAGCAGGTCAAGGACGTAAACATCGTCGTTACCGTCTTGGTCGGCGTCACCAACCGCGAGGTCCCATGCCCAAAAGTGAGTGAATCGCTGCCCAATGGACCATGTGTCGTCGTTGCATCCTCCGTTCTCGATGATGGTGACGTTACCGGGTTCTCCAGCCGGGGCGCCATTGTCGTCGGTCTTGAACGGGTTGTTTCGCTGGAAGATGACAATGTCATCTGCACCATCGCCGGTGAATTCGCCAACTTCGATGAATTGAACGTTCGAAAATTCATCCCAGTCTGCGTTTCGGCTTTGGTTCTTCGAGACCCAAATGTCCTGACGCTCGCTGAAATCACCGCTTCCGTCGTTCCAAAGAACGCTGATGGTGTGAGTTCCTTCTGTGGCAACGGCCATGTCGTTGAATCCGTCACAGTTGAAATCGCCAATGGCGACATCCAAAGGATCCCTATTTGTGGTGTAGGAACGGGCGATGGAAGCGCTGGCTGTTGTGGCAAGTGCGGCGGTGGTCGACAAAACCATCAGTGTTACAAGGAACAAGCTGAGGGCGCGGCTGTTTTTGAGGTTGTTTTTGGAGAACATCAACATCACTGCTTCGGCCACTGCCCGTTGCACTTTAATGCCTTTGCTCTTAAGTTCACATTTTTATGGAAGGACATCCCCCGCAGTGACCCGTTTATGTTGAAAATTCGCAATTCGATGAACCGGTGGTTTTTCTGGACATGTTTGCCAGTGATTTTGGCGGATTTAGCCGAGGTTTTAATGCTAAAATTTACCTTTTAACCAGCCGGGTGAAGGGCCCCATCCGGTGGCATCCCCACCGTGGACTTTGACCAATTTTCCAGCGCTGAATAAGGACTCGAGCCAAACTTCGAGCGTTGTACCTTCACGGTTCCCGAGTTTTTTGCTTGCCACTTCTTCGATGACTTCAGTCTTCAAGGCCGTAACGCCGTGCTCCCTCACAACCAGATGCAGCAACTCCCTTAACCACGCTTCGGCCATGGGATCGACGCTCATCGCACCTTGGACTGGACGTGGTTCCTCCATTTCATCAAGTGCCTCCATCAATTCGATTGGATCAGGGCGCACAGGATGTTGGAGTCCAATGGCATTGAGTTCTTCTTGTAGGTTGAGTTTTCCGATCGGACGTCGCACAACGGGAATCCGGCTTGGGTCAGGTGTTGGACCCATATCCAAGGGTTTCTCACTGATTGGAGCGTCATCTAAGGCATCTTTCGACGCTTTTTTTGCAGTAGGAATACCGGATGTGTTGGTGGCTTGAACCTCTGTGCCAATCGGCATTGACCAGCCGACGCCTACCAGACCCAACTCCTTGACTTGATGTTCAACCCAAGATGCCTCACCTTCGAGCAAGACGTTGACATCATGCTCATCTGAGCGGAATCGGTAACGGACATTGCCTCGTAACGCAGCCATACCTTCGCCCTCGATTCTGGACCTGTTGAACATGACACAAGAACCTTGCCACGGTGACAAGTTGCTAAATCAAGCCTCACTCTGTGCTTGCAAGTTGGCGAAGCACCGTGTGAAGGATTCCTCCGTTGCGGTAATATTCCACCTCAACGGGCGTGTCAAGACGAATTTGTGCGTTGAAGGTCAGGCTTGTTCCATCGCTTCGAGTTGCGGTCACTTCAATCATCTGAAGCGGTTGGACATCATCACCGACTGGAATGGTGAACGATTCAGTTCCATCCAAGCCAAGCGACTCGTGAGATTCACCTTCTGAGAAGGTCATAGGAAGAACACCCATGCCAACAAGGTTTGATCGGTGAATGCGCTCAAATGAGGTCGCAATAACCGCTTCTACCCCGAGCAAAAATGTGCCTTTTGCGGCCCAATCTCTCGAAGAACCTGTCCCGTATTGACTGCCTGCAAGGACGACCTTTGCACCGTCATAGCTTTGCGCAGCTTCGTACACTGAAACCACATCACCGGATGTGAAATCTTGAGCGTATCCACCCTCTGTGCCGGGCGCCATTTGATTGCGAATCCTAACGTTGGCAAAGGTGCCCCGCATCATCACCTCATGGTTTCCGCGTCGACTGCCGAAGGAGTTGAAGTCCCCCTGAGCAATGCCACGCTCAACCAACCACTTTCCAGCCGGACCGTCGGCTGGGAAAGCACCAGCAGGAGATATGTGGTCGGTGGTGATCGAGTCCCCGAGTTTCAACAACACACGTGCGTTTTCGATGCTCGAAATGGGTTGAGGTTCTGCCGAAAGGCCGGAGAAGAAGGTCGGCAAACGGATGTATGTCGATTCGCTTGCCCACGGGTAAAGCGGACTTGATTCCGAAGGAATGCTGTCCCACCGAGGTTCATTCATCGCATCTGCATAGCGCTGCCGGAACATGTCAGGTGTGATGACGGTCAGGGCTTCTGAAATCTCTTCATCAGAAGGCCACAAGTCACTGAGCATCACAGGCGTACCGTCGCTCGAGTGGCCGATTGGTTCAGTTGTCAAATCAATTTCAAGAGTCCCTGCCAAAGCATAAGCCACAACCAAAGGCGGGCTTGCAAGGTAAGACGCCTTGACTTTCCCATGGACTCTGCCTTCGAAATTCCGATTTCCAGAAATCACTGAACCGACGATGAGGCCGGCTTCATCGATGGCGGCTTCAATTTCTTCAGGAATCGGTCCAGAATTTCCGATGCATGTTGTGCATCCATAGCCAACGACGTTGAATCCCAAGGCATTGAGATCTTCTTGGAGACCTGATGCTTCGTAATATTCAGTCACCACGCGTGAACCCGGAGCAAGGGAAGTTTTCACCCACGGTTTGACTTCCAAACCGTGCTTGCGAGCGTTGCGGGCAAGCAGGCCTGCCGCCAACATAACACCAGGGTTTGAGGTGTTGGTGCAACTTGTGATGGCCGCGATCACGACGTCACCGTGGTTCAAATCATAGACTTCGCCGTTTCGCTCCACCATAGCCCCTTTGGAGAGGTCTTCTTGCGCCAAGCCGTGGCCGTGGTGGCCCAATTCATGAGTGAGCGATTCAATGTAATGCGTCTTCATGCTCGAAAGGTCAACCCTGTCTTGAGGGCGCTTAGGACCTGCAAGGGCGGGCTGGACCGTCGAGAGATCGAGTTCGAGCGTTGCAGTGTAGGACTTTTCCGCATCAGAGGCATCATACCACAATCCTTGGGCACGGGCGTAGGCTTCAACACCAGCAATAGCATCGTCCTCTCTTCCGGTTAAGCGCATGTACTCGAGGGTTCGGTCATCGACCGGGAAGAAGCCACAAGTTGCGCCGTATTCGGGCGCCATGTTTGCGATGGTCGCACGGTCCGCAAGGGTGAGAGCGACCATACCTTGGCCGAAGAATTCAACAAATTTTCCAACGACACCGTGGTTTCGTAACATCTCGACAATGCGCAACGTCATGTCTGTTGCCGTCACGCCAGGATTGAGCCTTCCAGTCAAGCGAACGCCAACAACATCAGGAGCGAGCATGTAAATTGGTTGTCCGAGCATGACTGCTTCAGCTTCGATTCCACCAACACCCCAACCAAGCACACCCAACCCGTTGATCATCGTGGTGTGCGAATCGGTTCCAACCAAAGTATCGGCAAGCCAAACGCCTGATTCTTGCCGTGCGACGCTCGCAAGATATTCGAGATTGACTTGGTGGACAATGCCTCTTGAAGGAGGGACTGCTTGGAAATTAGCGAGGGATTGTTGACCCCACTTCAGGAACGTGTATCGCTCCATGTTGCGGTGATATTCGATGTCGAGGTTGAGGTCAAGCGCCTGACTGTTCGCCCCATCCACGTCCACCTGCACCGAGTGATCGATGACCAAATCAACGGGAACTTGGGGGTTGACCTTTTCTGGGTCCCCGCCCATTTCGACCATAGCATCCCTGAGCGCTGCCAAGTCAACAACCGCTGGAACGCCAGTGAAATCTTGAAGAATGACACGCGAAGGGCGGAAAGGTATCTCGCCTCGCTCACCGTTTGGCGTCCATGCTGCGATGTTACGAATGTCTTGTTCGCTCACCAGAAAACCATCGTTTCCGCGCAATGCACCCTCGAGGAGGATTCGAATTGAATACGGCAGTGAAGAGGTATCGACACCGTTCTCATCCAGTCCATCAAGAGCGTAATAGTCGCCGCCAACCGAGAGCGTTCTTCGTGCGTTGAATGGGTCTAAGGTCGCCATGATTCTGGCCAAAAGGCGCTAATCTATGAACAAAACCCTTGGCAAGACTGCCGGCTTAGCCCTCAGAATCCAACAGAATTGAATCAGAAAGGCCACCATGAACTGCTGCCTTCACCGCTGAAGGAAGCATCGATGAGGGTGACTGGATAGACTGGGTCACTTCCTTGTGAGCCGCCCGTTTCGATAGCGTCAATTTTGTCAACAACATCTTGCCCATCGATCACCTTACCAAAGACGGTGTGAACGCCGTCAAGGTGCGATGGAGTGGAGTCTGGTGAGACGATGAAGAATTGGGAGCCACCGGTGTGAGCGTTGCTTGTCTTGGCCATTGAGAGCATGTATTCTTCATGCTGGAGGCCGTTATTTGCCTCGTCTCCAATGGTCCAAGCTGTTTTGGCACAGTCTGAAGAGGAAGCAGCGGGTTGGCCGTTGCAGTATCCGTCCCAAACAGCAGCGTGGCCACCGGTGCCGTCGCCGTTGGTGAAGTCGCCACCTTGCAGCATGAAGCCAGAGATGACACGGTGATAGGTTGTACCGTCGTAAGAGCCATCACGAACGAGTTCCTTAAAATTCTCAACGTGAGTTGGCGCATCATCACCATACAATTCAATGGTGATTTCACCGGTTTCAAACGAGCCGTCAGCGTTGGTCCACGACATCTCAAAGACCACATTTTGCCCGTCAGCCTGCGGCGCACTCAGCGCACTGATGACCACCAGCACAACCAGGAGCCCGGAGAAAACGGTGACAATGCCTGCCAAGGTAGGGGTGCCGTTTCGAGCCATTGGCGGGAACACAGTTTCACTGATTCTTGCGTCTTGCATCTCATTGAGAAGGCTGTTGTATTGAGTGCTTGCTCGCTTGTCTTTAGGGTTGGCCTTGATTGAATCACGAAACAAGGAGGCTGCGTTGCGGTAATCGCTCTTGGAGCGAGAGATTTTCGCTTTTGCCCATGTCGCTTCACCAGCAATCCTCAGTGTTGTAGGGTGTTGCCCTTTTGAATCCACATCTCGCAAGAGATCCAAGGCACCCTCATACTTTCCTTTTGTGAGTGATTTCTCAGCCTTGTCCCAAGCTGCTTTTCGCACATCAGCTTCGGTCAAATCAGCCTTTTTCATTGATTTCTTGGTGGAAGATAGTTTTGAGGACACATCGTCGGCCATGCCCCTCCGAGCCGCTCTTCTGTTTTGAGCGTCACGGAAGAATTCATGTTGGGTATTTGTACAAATTCCTCCGTATTGCCGGCGGAGCGCATCAACATGTTCAAAGAGTGCATGCTGAACCCCAACCCCATACAGCCCCTCGCTTCGGTGAGGTCGGCCCCCAGGGGACGCAAATAATGGAAAGCATTGCCAATGATTACACCATCAACATCGCAACCGCAAACGGAACCGGCTCCCAATCCGCCAACCTCATCCTCCTCCAAGCCTTCTTTGAGATGGGCGTGCCCGTGAGTGGAAAGAACCTCTTTCCATCAAACATTTCCGGCCTCCCTACATGGTACATCATGCGTCTGTCCGACCACGGCTACCAAGCACCCGGCGACCGAACCCACATCCAAGTGCTCGTTAACCCTGCTACGTGGGCAGAAGATTTGGCCGCACTTGAACCAGGTAGCGTTGTGATTTGGAACGAAAACGCAAAGATGGAAATGAACCGTGAGGATGTGATTTCCTACCCAGTCCCAATGTCATCACTCGCCCGAAAGATCAATCCGAAAATCGCAAAACTTGTCACCAACATCGTGTACGTCGGCGTTCTGGCCCAGATGCTCGGTATCGATCAAACCGCACTCGAAAGTGCAGTGGCCAAGCAATTCAAAGGCAAAGACAGCGCAATCGAATTGAACATCACTGCCTTAGGCCTCGGTCGAGATTACTTCAAGGACAACTTCACCAAGAATGACCCCTATGTGGTTGAGCCCCGTGAAATTGAAACTCCAAAGTTCTTCATCGACGGAAATGAAGCAGCAGCTCTCGGTTGCATCTTTGGTGGCGTTCAAATGCTTGCATGGTACCCGATCACGCCATCTTCTTCACTGGCTGAAGGGATCATCAATTACATCCCCCAACTTCGAGTGGACGATGAAGGAAACGCTACATGCGCCGTCATCCAAGCAGAAGATGAACTGGCTGCAGCCGGAATGGTCCTTGGAGCAGGTTGGGCTGGCGGCAGAGGCATGACCGCCACCTCAGGACCTGGTATCTCATTGATGCAGGAATTCATCGGATTGGCTTACTTCGCCGAGATCCCATCCGTCTTTTGGGATGTGAACCGCGTCGGACCGTCGACAGGGTTGCCAACACGAACCCAACAATCCGACATCACAATGCTCTACGAAGGCAGCCACGGCGACACACAGCACATCGTTTTGATTCCTGGAACCGTTGAAGAGTGCTTCGAATTTGGCTGGCGTGCCTTCGACATCACCGAGCGATTCCAAACACCTGTGTTTGGCTTAAGCGACCTCGACCTTGGAATGAACCGCTGGGCGTGTGAAGGATTCACCTACCCCGACCAAGACATGGACCGAGGCAAGGTCGTCCGTGACAAGGATGTCTTCGAAGCCTTCGAAGAATTTGGCCGCTACCTCGACGTCGATGGCGATGGCATTCCCTACCGAACCCTACCAGGGTCCGGAATGGACCCCATTCTCTACCGTGGAACGGGCCACAACCCGAAAGGTGTGTACTCCGAAAAGCCAGAAGATTACTTCAACCTCATGGCTCGGCTCAAGTCGAAAATTGACGGCGCACGTGATCTTCTTCCAGCGCCAATTCTGCGTGAAGAAACAGAATGTGAAGTCGGTATCATTTACCTCGGCAGCATGGAAAACACCATCCAAGAAATCGACGATATGCTCGAAGCAACTGGTTTGAAGGTCAGCCAATGCCGAGTGCGAGCCCTTCCACTCCACAGCGGAGTGCAAGAATTTATTCGGCGCCACGAAACCACAATTGTGCTTGAGATCAACCGTGACGGTCAACTCTACGGCATCCTGCGAAAGGAGTTGCCGAACGACCTCATCACCAAGGTCCACTCCGTTGCATACAGCGACGGTATGCCACCCCGTGCACGCATTTACTCAGACAGAATTCTGTCCACCCTCAAGGAGGTGAACCAATGAGCGATGCACCTGCACGACCAGCACGAACCGTCAAACTCAACGTGATCAATGAGCCTAAAGACAGCTACACCGGCGGCAAGTCCTCGCTTTGCCCTGGTTGTGGCCACGATCAAATCTCGAACGTGATCATCGCTGCGGCTTGGGAAAATGGAATTGAACCTCACCGAATTGCAAAGATGTCCGGTATTGGATGTTCATCCAAAACCCCAGCATATTACCTTGGCCAATCCCACGGATTCAACACCGTTCACGGCCGAATGCCATCGGTGACCACCGGTGCTTACGCTGTCAACAAGGACCTGCTTTACTTGGGCGTCTCCGGAGACGGAGACTCTGCCTCGATTGGTATAGGGCAGCTCATTCACGCCATTCGACGCAACATGGACATGGTCTACATCGTCGAAAACAACGGTGTTTATGGACTGACAAAAGGCCAGTATTCTGCAACAGCAGATGTTGGTTCGAAAAAGAAGAAAGGGAAGATCAACACAACCCAGCCTATCGATTTGGCTGCACTTGCCATCAATCTTGGTTGCACCTTTGTCGCCCGTTCCTTCTCGGGTTCAAAGAAGCAGTTGACCTCTCTGATCAAGGCTGCCATGTCGCACAAAGGCTTCGCTCTTATTGACGTCATCAGCCCTTGTGTGACCTTCAACAACAACGATGAGTCCATGCGCTCGTACGGCTATGTCAAAGAAAATGAAATCACGCTTCACATGGCCGATTACATCCCTCACTTCAACCCAGTTGAAGAGGTCGAAGTGCCTGAAGGACACTTTAGAGATATTGAATTGCACGACGGATCTACGATCCGATTGGAGACCATTTCTGATGAACACGACCCAAGCAATGCCGTCGCTGCATTGACCGCACTTCACGAAGCAGAAACTGATCAAAAGCACGTTACAGGTCTCCTTTACTTCGACAACACCAAACCTGCACTAGCAGAGGACTTGGGCCTTGTCGACACGCCGCTGATCGATGTCCCAGCAGACTCACTCAGACCGAGCAAGGCCATTCTTGACCAATTGAACGCTGCCTTACTTGGATGAGCAAGCGAATCGCCGAATCTCCAATAAAGGAGGAGGCGAGGTGGAAATCTAATGGAGCCCGTTGTGACGCTCACTCTTTCAGTTGGCATAGGCACCCTTGTCATAGGTGCCTTATTCCGCATCAGAGCAAAGCGCAAAAGCAGGGCACTCCAAGCCGCTCGAAGGGCAAAATACGCTCACAACTTCAGCGCTCAACGCCAGCGAACCCAGAACATACGGGGGCGCCAATTCGAGGACTTGGACGAAACGGAAATCGTCGAGTACAACAATCGAGATCTTGCTCGAAATCAGAACATCCAATTCCTACGCTTGCTGGTTGCAGATTTGTTTGATGGAGACGAGTTGACCCCTGATGCCGAGGAACAGCAACGCGAACAACTGCTTCAAGAGCGAACCTCATGGATTGAAGAACATCAAGAGGGTTTGAATGAGCACGCTGCTTTGGTTCAGGAAGAAGAAATAGGCAGTGGAGTGAGCGTCATTGAAACGATTGCCCCCGAAGATGACGACATCGAAGAGCGCTTAGAGCGAGAAGGTGGAAAATCCGGAGAGGTTCAGCTGTCTCTTGCATGGGACGATTACAACGATTTGGATTTGCACGTGTTTTGCCCTTCCGGTGAGCGGATCTATTTCAACAACAAAAAGAGCGAATGCGGTGGTGAACTTGACGTTGACATGAACGTCAGACCCGTGAGCAATAACCCGGTTGAAAACGTAGTGTGGACAGGAGAAGCACCTCCTGGCAAGTACAAAATCGGCGTGCATTTCTACAAGCATCACCGCAAGCGACGCTCAAAGAAAACGACCAACTTCCGGCTTCGGGTCATGGTCCATGGAGAATCCCGTGATTATGCAGGAACCATCACCGTTGGAAACGCAATGCAGATGGTGACCACATTTACGCTCAAGGAAAATGTCCCTCTGTCGGACAAATCAAACCCGCTCTGATCTAGAAGGTGTGGCCGCGCATCATGCGAATGAATTTGGTGAAGAGATTCACTTTTGGTTGATCCTCAAGGCCAAGACGCCAATCAAGTTCTCCTGCCCGATCATACCGCAAGACATCGTCAAAACCACCAATCCACGTTCCATCGATAAAGATTTGAGGAACCGATTTGCTGCCTTGGGTTCGCATCAGAAACTCTCGATCCATGCGAGCCGAACTGCCGAGTTTCTTTTCTTCATAAGCCACACCTTTGTTGTCAAAGAGGCGCTTTGCATTGACGCACGCAGGGCACCCCTTGTTGGTGTAGACCTCAACCTCGACCATGGGCTTGCCACTGCATTTCGAACTTCAAGTTCACTGAGAGCGGTGCGGTGGTAGTCCCTCTCGGATTTGAACCGAGGTCGGAGGAACCAGAATCCTCCATGATGGACCGCTACACTAAGGGACTTTGACCTTCGCAGCGGCCATGCCCTCTTCAACTGAACGGTTGACTCGATTGGCACGAAATGCCACACGCTGTCTGCAATGAAGGCGAACGATTTGATGAACCTTTGAGTTCAAAATTCTGAGAAGCGGAACAGCACCTTCGAAACGGCACTCAACATCAGAATAATCATGAACGAACCAAGCGCCCATTTCGCCCAAGGACGTTCTGGTTTATCCGGTGGCCAAGGATCGATGCCCAACCGTTCTGCTTCGTCAACGATTGCTGCGAGTTCTTGCAGATGCTCCTCGACGGATTGCGCTGCCATGCCCAGTCCAGCCAGCCACGATACATGACCTTCTCGCTTCTCAAGCCATACAAAGGCTTGAAGCCCAAGGGTCCGACCAGCGACCATGAGTGAAGTCCCGAAAGGCGTGGCCTTCCCAAACATGGAACGCAAGCCTCCAAGGCCAACAGCAACCATGACCATGACAAGGGATGGGCCCAATGGCGTCGAGGTGTTGCTTGGGCTTCGAGCTCCAACCATGGCCGCCTTCCCATCGTATTGGGCGTTTCCAGGTGGCGGCGTTTCTCGAGTCGATGCCGCAGCAGTTGAACAACTACCAACGTTAGAAGGGCCTCAAGCCAAGACCGTTGCTTGCATCCTAAGGGAGATGTGCGAAGAATTAGGCCTCGCACCAACTGCACATGGGCTTGTGGCCTTGGATGGCGAGGTTCGAAAAGAAATCATTCAGGATAAAGCAAGATACCTTCCCCTTGCCCTTGAGGGGAAAGTCCCCCACACCCGCTCTTCAATCAACGTTCTCTGTCACAGAATTACACCACCCTTTGGACCCGTGCAATTTGACAACGCCTTCCTTCACTACCATGCAGGCCGCGCCACCGACGTACCAGAAATTGATCTTGAGCCGCAAACAGAATTTACAGACCTTATGTGGGAGCAGCCGACTGTCATTTTGGCACGATGGGCAGCGCATGAAATCAAAGTCGCACCCCCTGTCGTCACCCTTTTGATGGAAATTGAACGAACGCTTGCCCGCACTGAGCGCAACATGCCCCTTGCTGCCAAAGACATCGCCAAACGCCTCCCAGGAAGACAATCCATTCTCTTTGCCCACGGTGTTGAAGTTGTACCGATTAAGACGGCAACCCTCCCCCCTGCCGACCACACCAACGCCTACCTGTTAGGCGACCCCGATGGTGAATTTGTATTGGTTGATCCAGCAGCTCATTTGCGCGAAGGCATGGAAGATTTAGCAACGGCTGTTGAGCGCCACAATGGGACGCTCGTCGCTTTATTGTTCACTCATTCACATGGCGACCACATTGGCGATCTCGGCTTGCTCAGGGAAGCGTTTGATGTTCCAATTTGGGGCAGCGAGTACACCTCAAAAACGGTCAAATGCGACCGGATTTTGAATGATGGTGAACTGCTTACACTCGGTAAAACCGAGTGGGAAGTGCTGATCACACCCGGCCATCACCCAGGTCATGTGTGCCTCTTAGGTGATGCTGGCCTAATTGCCGGCGATATGGTTGCAGGCATTGGCACAATTCTCATCCCACCCCACACCGGTGACATGCAAGTTTACCTTGAACAACTTGAACGGCTTAAACAGCGAAAACCCCACCTCTTATTCCCAAGTCACGGGCCAGTGATTGCTCAACCGACAAAGGTGTTTGAACGCTACATTCACCATCGTCAAGCAAGACATCAACGGGTGCTTGAAGCAATAAATGGGACATCCACCCTGTCCAGCATCGCCATTAAGGCGTATTCGGACACACCTGATGCCCATCCCGGTCTTGCTGAAGATCAGACCCTTTCCCACCTGCTCGCACACCAACGGGATGGATTGGTTGAGCAACGCCCTGATGGATGGCATCGAATTGATTCACCGCAGGTTTGATTGAGCGCAGGAGAGTGGAATCATCATGCCTCGCCGAGTGGTCCTTACGAAAGCTGGTTCTCCGGACACAATTGCGATCAAAGAGATGGAAATGCCATCGCCCGGAGAGGGCGAAATCCGGATTGAAGTGGCCTTTGCAGGAATCAATTTTGCTGATTTATTGATGAGGCTGGGTCTCTACAACCCTCGGCCCGATTATCCCTTCACCCCTGGATATGAGATGAGTGGAGTTGTGGATGCTATTGGTGAAGGCGTCGAGGGTTTTTCTCTTGGGCAACGGGTGGTTGCAGCCATGCCAAACGGCGGGCAATCAAGCCACACCGTTGTTGCTGCAAACCGTGCGTTGGTTCTTCCTGAAGAAGTCAGTTTGGAAACTGCTGCTTCAATTCCGGTCACCTACCTTACCGCACACCACATGTTGCATTATTTGGGCCACATGAAAAAAGGTGACAGCGTGCTGATTCACGGTGGAGCAGGTGGCGTGGGTACCGCTGCGTTACAACTGTGCCAGTGGGCTGGTGTTGACAAGGTGTGGGCCACCGCCTCAGGCCACAAAGCCTCAACCATCCAGAAGTTCGGAGGAGTGGCCATCGACCGCCACAATGAGGACTTTGTTGACATCATTAAACAAGCAACGAACGGCAAAGGCGTGGACCATGTTCTGGATCCAATTGGCGGCGACAATCTGGCTCGTTCCCTGTCCGTTCTCAAAGAAGGAGGTCGACTCTACACCTACGGAATGTCAGCAGCTGCACCCTCCTCTAAGCGCACCTTGTTGCGTTCCTATTTGGCGTGGCGCAAAACTCCGAAGTTTGACCCTTTGCGCCTTATGACAAGAAACCGAGCCGTGTTTGGAGTCCATATGGGGACATGGAAAGATGAATCCGTGATGATTGAGCAACTTGAAACCATTCTCGAAGGCATCCAAAGTGGCCATCTCAATCCTGTGATTGATTCGGTGTTTGATGCTGAAGACGCTGCTAAGGCACATCAATACATGCACGATGGCAAAAACACCGGTAAGGTGCTGTTGCGCTTCAAGTGAGCATTGAAGAAGCGTCGACCTATGGAGACCCGAGGTGAAGATGATGAAGGCCGCAATGTCAGGGTTTGATTTACGAGCAATTGCTCAGGAATTGAACGCGTTCAATGGCGCATACGTCAAAAAAGCCTACATGCCGCACTATGAACAAATTGTGCTGAGAATTAATCCAAAAGACATGGACCAATTTGATTTGGTCCTCGTTAGGGGTTCCAGAATTTACACATCAAACCGGGACCGACCAATGCCGATGACACCACCACCATTCGCCATGGTGTTGCGCAAACATCTCAAAAACGCACGAATGACGGGTGTTCGACAACTTGGATTTGACCGCGTGTTGGCTTTTGACTTCGACACAAAGCATGGTTCCTACCACCTTTACGTGGAGGTGTTTCGAGATGGGAACATCATTTTGACCGACCAAGAAGGCGTGATCATTCAACCCTTAACTCACGCTTCGTACGCTGGCCGCACGCTGAAAAAGGGCGTCGTGTATCAGCCACCACCTGCTGCTATGGATCCTCATGAATTGGATCAAGAAACCCTTGCCGATTTATTCGCCACATCCGATCGAGACTTGGTGTCCACGCTTGGTGGTAAGGCCAACCTTGGCGGCACGCATGCCAATGCTGTGTGCGACCTTGCCAAGATGGAGGCGAACATGTCGACACAAGAAGCAGATGTTGAAGCGATTCACACCGCTCTTCAGGCCTTACTTGGTTCGCTTGCGGCCGAACGCCAAGGCATTCTTTTGATGAAGCCAAGCAAGGAAAAAGATCGTTCAATGCTCGAACAAGAAGCCGGTTCAATGGGAGCGAGTGGAGACCGTGACCGCTTCTTTGAACAACATGCAGTTGAGGCAACCCCCACCCTCTTGCCTTCTCATGAAGGCTTGGCGCAATCAACATTCTCAACCCTTTGTGAAGCGGTTGATGCATGGAAAGGCGCCCATGATGCAGGTGCATTGGCTCGTCGAGAGGCTGAAAAATTAGACATTGCTGCACCAGGAAGAGGGCATTCAACCGATGTTGAGCGCCTTGAACGTCGGAAAGTTCAGCAAACGAAAGCCTTGGACGGCTTTTCTAAGAAAATCGAAAAGCAGCAAATGCTCGGTCACACCATCCAAAACAACTGGACTCATGTTGAAAGTTTGCTCAAGCAAGTCGACGAAGCGGTTGAAACCCACGGTTGGAAACAAGTAAAGTCGCTTGTGAAAAGCATCCCTTGGATTGTATCCCTCGCCCCAGCTGATCGGTCCTTCACCACCATTTTACCCGGCGAAGATGGCCAACCAAACGGCCCTCAAGCCATCCTTTCACTTGACGAAAGCGTCCATCAAAACGCTCAACGTTACTTCGAATCTGCGAGGAAGCAGAAGGACAAAACTAAGGGTGCGGTCGAGGCACTTGAAGAAACATTGCTGCACCTTCAGCGTGCACAGAAAAAGGAAGCAAAGCAACAAGCAACTGGAAAACTGAATAAAATCAAGCGGAGCAAACGTCTCTGGTTTGAGCACCATCGATGGAGCATGATCACTGGAGGCCACCTCTTGGTTGGGGGCAAGGACGCAAAAGGCAACGATGCTGTGGTCAAAAAACACCTTTCTGGCGAGGATCGTTATTTGCACGCTGACTTGCACGGTGCTCCAAGTTGTAGCCTTCGAGCAACTCAAGGGTTTGTCCTTGATCAACACAAGCCTGCCCACATCCCTGATGACATTCCGGCCTACCGCATGGTGGACAAACTTGGGGATGAGCGCATCAACGAAGAGAAATTGCTTGAAGCGGCCACGATGGCCTTGTGTTGGAGCCGTGCGTGGGCAGGAGGCGGCGCTCACGGCACCGTCTATTCAGTGAAACCTGCGCAAGTGTCCAAAACAGCTCAGACTGGAGAATTCGTGGGCAAGGGCTCGTTTATTGTCCGTGGCCAACGCCAATGGTTCAAGGATCTTGATGTCCAAATCGGAATTGGAATTGTCGCCATTAACGGCGTACCTTTGTTGATGGGCGGACGACCGGAAACAATTGCAGCAATGTGTCAGAGGTATGCCATTCTCAGGCCAGGATTAACCAAAAAAGAACAATTGGCAAATCGAGTCTACAAGAACACTGGTCTTGTCACGGATGATGTGCTCCCCGTGTTGCCTGGAGCATCAGATATTGTCGAAGATTATGGCGTGTTTTCGCCACCAGCAACGGTCAAAGAAGAGGAATGAACGTTCTTTGATTCAATTCTGGCGACTGTTTCTGCCGCCCTTGAATCCACCCTTGGATGATTTGTTGTTGCTTCGATTTGCTTGGCTTCCACTGAAGCCTTTGCGAGATTTATTCGAAGGTTTGTAGGATTGCCCTCGTGCTTCGCCCCTGTAACCCTTCGATGAGCCGCTTGAGCCGCGATCATTGGAGCGGGAATCTTGAGGAGCACCACCGCTTCGGTTTCCTGTTCTGAACCCAGAGCGTCCGCCGCCGTCGCTGTTTCGGCCACCACGGTAGCCACCGCCACCGCCGCTTCGTCCGCCGCCACCGCTGCTTCGTCCGCCGCCACGGTAACCACCGCCACCGCCGCCACCGCTGCGGCCGTTGCTTCGACCGCCGCCACGGTAACCGCCGCCACCGCCGCCGCCACGTCCATTGTTTCGGCCACCGCCACGGTAACCTCCGCCACCGCCGCCTCGGCTTCCTCCGGAGTAGCCGCCTCGACCACCGCCGCTTCGACCACCGCCACGGTAACCTCCGCCACCGCCGCCTCGACCTTGGTCTCTCGATCGTCGGTCTGCTGCGATGTAGACCACTTCAAATTCTGGAAGAATTGAGAATTCTGGCGGCATGAAGTCGACATCAATGCCAACATCCCGCTGAATGCGACTGTAAGAGCGCTTCTGAGGTCGTTGAACAAGTGAAACGACAATACCAGAAGCACCACCGCGAGCTGTGCGCCCGCTTCGGTGCTTGTACGCCTTGCCATTTTCTGGTGGGTCATAGTGGATGACACAATTCACGCCTTCGACGTCGATTCCACGAGCTGCAACATCGGTTGCAACCAAAGCCATGCATTCTCCATGCTGGAACCTTTGCATCGCCATGTCACGTTGGCGCTGACTCAGGCCACCGTGTAAGGTCTGAATGGCCATTCCATCGTAACTGAGGTCGTCACCGACACGGTCGACCCCTGCGCGAGTTCGACAAAAGACAATGCTGCGGCCACATTTGCGAATGAGTTCCGCTGTGATATCGGGTTTCTTTGAATTTGGCATCAGCCAAAAGTGGTGAGTCATGCTTTCCATGCTGACTTCCTTCGGACCCACTTCAATGGTGACTGGATCGGTCTGGTAATCTCGGACGAGGTCGGCAACTTCGTCGTCAAGAGTTGCACTGAAGAGGATGGTTTGGCGGTCTTTTTTGCATCGATCTAGAATTTTACAGACCGGCTCCATGAACCCCATGTCAGCCATTCGGTCCGCTTCATCGAGAACAACGACTTCGACATCATCGAGCGAAAGTGCGCCACGTTCCATCAAATCGAGCAAACGACCCGGGCAAGCCACAAGCACATCGACGCCTTGGTCTAAAGCTCGAAATTGCTTGTTGTAAGACACGCCACCGTATATGGCGTGGACATAAAGTCGCATTTCGTATGCAAGAGGGTCGAGCACTTTGTAGATCTGTTCTGCAAGTTCACGGGTTGGGGTGAGGATAAGGGAAGTTGGTCTTCGAGGCTCTGCTTCTTTGGTTCTCGAAAGCAGGGGCAATCCGAAAGCAAGGGTCTTACCAGACCCTGTTGGGGCTCTGCAGCATACGTCTTTGCCGAGCATTCCATCTGGGATTGATTCCTTTTGAACTTCGAAAGGTTCGAGGATCCCCTGGGTTCGAAGCGCGTTGACTAACGCTGGTTCAATACCCAAATCACTGAAGGAAACCATACACCCACCCCGTTCATGCCCGCCGTCCGACCCTATTTAGAACCAACAGTAGGAAAAAAGGTCCAATTCGATGGCTCAACCAACACTCAATTGCGCCGAACAAGCATGGCAACTGCGTTTCCACCGCCGAGACACAGCGTCACAATGCCCGTTGAAGACTCGAGCCTTCGCATGACCGCAATCATGGTGATCAAGCATCGAGTTCCGCTTGAGCCAAGAGGGTGGCCGAGGCTGACTGCTCCACCGTGAAGGTTGAGACGGTCATGTGGAATGTTCAGTTCTTTGGCAATTGAGCATGAAGCGGAAGCAAAGGCTTCGTTGTGCTCGAAGACATCAATGTCAGAAACTTTGAGTTGATTGCGTTCGAGAAGCGTCTCAATCGCCGGAATTGGAGCACTCATCACCCGAGCAGGCTCAACGCCGCTTGTGCAATAGTCTTCGATGAAGGCAAGGATTGTCCATCCTTGTTGCACAGCATACTCGGCATCGGCCACCAACACTGCGCTGGCACCATCATTGAGCGTGCTTGCGTTACCTGCGGTGACTTGACCGCCCTTCTTGAACACAGGCCGTAGGGTTGAGAGGCCGGAGACCGTCGTGTTTGGCCGAACCCCCTCATCTGCTGAAAATTGAATTAATCCTCCTTTTCGTTGTGGAATATCAATGGTAAATGTCTCCCAATCAAACCATCCGTTGGATTGAGCCTCTGCAGCCCTTTTTTGGCTTCGAGCAGCATAAGCATCCGATTCTTCACGGGAAACATCGCACTCAACGGCGATGGTTTCACCAGAGGTCCCCATGTGAACATCGTTGTAGCCGTCCCAAAGACCGTCGTGAATCATTGAATCAATCAGTGTTGCATCTCCCATTTTGGAGCCCTTGCGATGGTTCTTCAACAGGTGTGGTGCGTTGGACATGCTCTCCATACCTCCTGCAATGATCGCCTTGTATTCTCCAGCACGGATGCTGTTTGCTGCCATCATCGCTGCCTTGAGTGAACTGCCGCAGACTTTGTTGACAGTGACGCAAGGCGTCGAGTAAGGCAGTCCAGCTCCTAGGGCAACCTGTCGGGCTGGGTTTTGGCCAGCACCCGCTTGAAGCACTTGGCCAAAAATGACCTCATCAACAACCCCGGATGCGGCATCAATGCCCGCCCGTTGGCATACTTCCTTCACAGCCAAGACACCAAGGTCAACCGCTGAAAAGCCAGACAAGGCACCCATGAACTTGCCGATAGGCGTTCGAGCAATGGCGCAGATGGCCACCTTGGGTTGAGGCATGGAACACCCAACGAGAGTCTATTCTTCAATGTGCGCGACCAAAAATCCCCTGATTTGGATGGGAGAAGGCTTGATGAAGAGGAGGTGCTGGCGGTGACATGGCCAAATTCAAGACTGGATTCACAACCGACCGAGAAGCAAACGAAATGCGACATGTGGAAGTTGAAATCGACTTCACACCGAACGCACTTGCATCGATTCTTTACCGACAAGGCGACACAGTCATCCTCGCTTGCTGCACAAAAGAGGCTCGCCTTCCTGGATGGTTTCCCCGCGATTCCACCAAAGGATGGGTCCATGCTGAATATTCATTGCTTCCGGGATCGACTGATTCCAGATTCCGAAGGGAACGCCGAGGAGCGAAAGGACGAACGCAAGAAATTGAGCGATTGATTGCTCGATCCCTACGAGCTGCTGTCGATCTTGAAGCGCTTGGCCCAGTCGCACTGAACGTTGATTGCGATGTCTTGAACGCCGACGGTGGCACACGATGTGCATCAATCACAGCGGCGAACATCGCCCTGCGTCTAGCGGTTCGACGCTTGATTGCTCGTGGTGACTGCCTACCGCTCGACATGCGTCCAACTGAAGACGAACGACGAAACGGTTGGTCTGCACCATCCCTTTCTGGCACTGAGCGCACCAACCATGAAAACGCAGTAATTCCACATGATTTGGCAGCCATATCCGTCGGCTTAATCGACGGTGAAACCTACCTTGATCTGGATTACATTCTGGATTCCAACGCTGATGTTGACATGAACGTCGTCAAAACCAGCGATGGAAAGTATGTCGAAATCCAAGGAACTGGTGAAGAAGCAACCTTCTCTGGCGAAGAATTGGTGGCTTTGCTCGCCCGTGCAGACGGTGGCTTAGAAGCACTGTTTGACGCTCAAGCAGCATTCCTTGATGGCATTGAGTGAGCCATGTTGCTTCGGCGGAAGCCTTGATATGGCAGGGGTCATCGCCAAGTTGCACGGGTCAGTAGCTTAGTTGGGAGAGCGCGGCACTGAAGATGCCGAGGTCGCTGGTTCAAGTCCGGCCTGACCCACCTCGTCGCACCAATCAGCGTCAGCGTTGAGCGCCCAAACTATGCCTTCCTCGGGAAATGATTGGCAAACACGAGCGTTGGGTTCATTTGCAAGAACCTCTTCTGAGAATCATGGGCGGCAAAGTCGATGACAGTCCCGCCTCAGGTGACGGTTCTGACCATGAGTCAAAACGAGATAAAATCGCCAAGGAACTCGAGGTCATTCGAAACCGGAGAACCGGTGGCGCTGGAAACAAACTTCTCGCCAACAAAGAGAATTTCGTCTTGTTTGGTGGCATGTTGTATGCCGTGTTCTATGCAGTGATGATTTTCGCTATGTCATCTGGTGCACTCGGTGAGTCAACCGCTCTCGACCATGCAGCATCAAAGACATTCTTGGACATCGGTGGGGAATGTGAAGAGACCACAGACGAACCATGGATTCACATGTTTCCAAATGAAGAAGAACACGCATTCTCACTCGCGGGTCACAACCTCCCTGATGGCTACGCTTCGTTGATCTACGCTGTTGAATCCCTTGACGAGGACACACCTGCTTGGACCGAAACGAACTCAACGGTGAAAAAGGTCCAGTTGAAGGGTGACTCAGACACCGGGCGGTCGTATTACAGAGCCCCATACAACGAAATCCCAGAGGGGCATTACGCCCTCACATTCTCGGTTGCTGTGCTCAATGAGTCCAACCTCACAAACGCAGTGGCCGTACCTGGAGGAGAAGAAATCTCCAAAACAATTGAATTCGAAATCTCAGTTTCAAAGCAGACACTGGCGTTCCTTCCATTTGTCAATGATGATGAAAAGCAGGAAATCCGGGTCACAGACACCGGTGCACGTTCATGCTGGAGCGTTCAAGATCTAGGTGATTGGGGCTACCTGTTGATTGGTGCGGAACTCGGCGGCGGGCGTGAAACAGCAATGCTCACCGGTGGTTCAGCAGGAATTCCTGCATGGTGGATGGCTTTCACTTCGTTGTCCCTTTCAGCCATCACACTGTTCGTTCTCTACCCGTTGATGTACAAGATCTACCATCAAGACAGCGACGACATCCTCTCCCGCACCCACATCAGCAGACTCGTTGAAGACATTGTCACCAAAACAGCCTCGAGGCTGGACATCAATGTGGATTGGGAATTGTACAAACTTGAACCGAGGGAACTTTCGATTGACATCATGGTCCCCTACAAGAACACAGAATCAACCCTTTCAGACAGCAAGGACGTGCGCGCTGAAGTGCTTCGAGAGATCCTAGACGAATTTGCCTTGTTCAGAGTGTTCAAGCCGGTTCAGTTGACGGTGCGCACCATTGGCCTGAATCAGGGCATTGACTTCGATTCAGGAGTTGGCATAGGGACATCTGCGGAAGAGGAAACCGCTGAAACTCAGAATTATTCCTCGTTCTTTTCAGAACTTCACACCCTCTCAAGGGTTGAAGATGAAGTTCGAGAGAGTTTGGAACTCTTCTTCGCTCGCCGAAGCGACCTATCCATGGAAGGAGCCGTTGTCACAAGCGATGACCGAGTCATCTTCGTCTCGGTGATTTATCGGCCGACACAACGCTTTGCGTTCTTCAGATTCAAGAAAACTCGCGATGAAGTACAGACTGAATTGCATCGGTTTATTGCAAAGCGCAACGCTGACTTGCTCGGTTCTCAAGACCTCATTGTCAAGGGACGGAATCAAGTTTCAACCCTCGCAGATCGTTCTGGTGCTGGACGTGTCGAACGGGCATCAAAGAGCGACGAGCGAATTGTTGCTGTTGCCAAACAAGATGGTCTTGGTGGCAAGATGATGCAAACCAAGTTGCTTGGTGACACCTTATCCACCGTTGAATACATGGCAAATGAAAAGCGTGAAATGATCAACAAATGGGGCTTCTGGGGCTTGATTGTCTTCGTCTGGATACCATTCATGGCCTCTGGAGTGCTTGTTGGTGCAATGCTTGGGTTGCTCTCAAGGATGAACTTCATGCGCGTGCTCACAGCGACCTTTATCGGTGGTTCAATTGCGTCAATTACATGGGCTTACACCGCTGAAGGCATTGTGAAATTCATGCACCAGTACAAACTTGAAGCAGTGATTCCGTTGATCATTATCGTCTTTGTTGGAGCTGCAATTCTGCACGTCCGTTCGACAAAGATGCGTCGCCAAACTGAACTGTTTGAAGACACGCTCTTGGACAATTTCCACGCCAACATTCAAGCAAAATACGGCGAACAACGGTGAGGGTTTGGATGCAAGCCATCACCGAGCAAGCGGCTAAAGAAGGCCATGTTGGAGACCACGCCAAGATTGGAATCGTGACCGTCAGTGACCGAGCCAGTCAAGGGGCGTATGTGGATGAAGGGGGCCCAGCGCTGTTGTCTTTTCTTGAACAGGCCATTGCTAGCCCATGTGAGGTGCACTACCGGTGCGTACCAGATGAACGGGGCATCATCGCTTCAGCATTGGTTGAATTGATCGACGGCATTGGTTGCAATGTTGTGGTGACCACTGGAGGCACAGGTCCCGCTGTCAGAGACGTGACTCCTGAGGCAACTGAAAGCGTGCTTGACCGTGTTCTACCCGGCTTCGGTGAGCAAATGCGTGCAATCTCACTCAACTTTGTTCCAACTGCAATCCTCTCAAGGCAACTGGGTGGAACCAGAGGGAACGCGCTTGTGTTCAATTTACCAGGCCGGCCAAAATCAATTCGTGAAACCATAGATGAAATTTGGAAGGCTGTTCCATATTGCGTGGATTTGCTCGGAGGACCGTACATCGATACTGTCGATGAGGTGTGCGATGCTTTCCGCCCTGCTTCAGCAAGGCGGAGATGAAAACGACACCAATTCCCATACGAGGGTTCATGGGGTGAACTCATTGACCAAGGCTCATGAGCAATGAACACGCAGGAAACCTCCTTATTTGCAATGCAACAATGATTCTACCTGATGAAACCATCATTGGTGATTTGAGGGTCGAACAAGGCATCATCGCCGAGATTGCAGCCGGTGGAGGGCTTGAACCGAGGGATGGCGAACACGTGATTGACGCAACTGGATTGCATCTGCTTCCCGGTGCCATTGACCCGCAAGTTCACTTTAGAGAACCGGGTCAACCAGAAAAGGAGGATCTCGGAAGTGGTTCAGCTGCCGCTGTCAGTGGAGGCATCACCTCGTTTTTGGACATGCCAAACAACAACCCTGCCATCACCGATTTGGCGGGTATGCAAATGAAGTTGGACAGCGCTGCCAACACATGTGTCAACAATTTTGGATTCTTCATTGGTGCAACGCCAGACAACCTCCAAGACCTGCAAGAAGTGGTTGGAACTCCACAAGCGCCCAACTCAATCCCCGGGATTTGTGGAATCAAAATTTTCATGGGTTCTTCAACAGGAACATTGCTTGTCAACGAGCGTGAAGCCCTCAATCAAATCTTTTCATCAACAGGCGGCCTTATTGCCGTTCACGCTGAGGATGAAGCACGGTTGAATGAACGCTACCCGACCTTCAAAGATCGCACAGACATGGCAGCACATGCAGAATGGCGCGACGATGTCACCGCTCTTTTGGCGACTCAACTCGCAGTCGAACTTGCTGAAACACACAACCATCGGCTCCACGTTCTCCACCTCACTTCTGGATTGGAAGCGGATTGGTTGGTTGGAAGAACAACCCTCCCAAGTGAAGCCAAGGGTGGGGCCATCATCACCACCGAAACATTACCTCAACATTTGACCTTCACCGAGACTGATGTGGAAAGGGAAGGCGTTCGATTGAAAATGAACCCTCCAATTCGTTATCAGGACGATTTAGACATTCTTTGGCGGCGCATCCATGATGGTACCGTGCAGTGCATCGCCACCGACCACGCACCTCACACGCTGGAAGCGAAAGCGAAAGGGTTCCCCGCAGCTCCAAGCGGTATGCCAGGCGTAGAAACATCCCTCCCTGTGATGTTGACACACGCAAGTCAAGGCAGATGCACCATCGAAGATGTCGTGCGCTGGATGTCGACCAATGTGGCTGATTGCTACAACATGGATGGAAAGGGCGAATTACGCACAGGATTTGATGGAGATCTAGTTCTCGTGGATATGGAGAACGGAGCGACGGTCGAAGATGAACATTCATGGACACGGGTTGGTTGGAATCCGTTCAGGGGAAGGACTCTCGTGGGTTGGCCAATGGTCACCGTCGTTGCAGGTGTTCCTGTGTTTGAACGGACCCCTGCGACTGGGCAAAAAGGTACAATTTTGGTTAAACCGGGGGAAACTGGCCAACCAATTCACATGTCGCCTTGGTGAGAATCCCACAATAAAGGGATTTTTTCGTAATTTCGGGATAATATAAAATATCAATAGGAGAAATTCCCCTTTGAGGAATACTTATGGGTTGGATTGAAGAAAATATTGGAGAAGGCTATCAACAAGTGATCATCGGCGTACTGCTGTTCATTGTTGGTGCAGCGATGGGCTGGATGGAAGCGGCTGATGACATGATGAGTGCAGCGGACGTCTATGTGCCGGCGTTGTTGATGCTCTCTGGTGCTATGGTGACCCTTTTGGGCATCTCTTTTGGCACCGGGCACGAGGACGACCGAACCAATGATTTGATGGATGCCATCAATGATTTGACCGCACGCATGAACAGCATGCTCGGCGGCGAAGAAGAGTGAAACGCTCACAGTCCGTATAACCGGCTGTACTTCGATTCAACATAGCGCAGGAATGGCTCCGGACTTGGAGCAGATCCAGTTGCTGATTCAATCAATTCTGCTGGTGTCATTTTGCTGCCTTGTCGATGTATTTTAGGACCTAACCACTGCAAAAGAGTGGACCAATCTCCTGATTCTACGATTTGGTCGATGTCTCCAAGTTCATCCGCCATCGATTCAAGCAATTGTGCAGCGTAGAGGTTTCCAAGCGTATAGGTCGGGAAATAACCAAACGCACCCATGGACCAGTGAATGTCCTGAAGGCATCCTAGCCGGTCGTTAGGAACATCAACGCCAAACCAAGACTTGAACATTGAATTCCATGCTGAGGGGAGGTCTTTTACCGCCAGATCTCCATTGAACAGTTGTTTTTCAATTTCATACCGCAACATGACATGGAGGTTGTAGGTCACCTCGTCGGCTTCAACACGCACAAAACCGGTCGAGACATTGTTGGCGATGCGATTGAGCGTCTCTGCGTCCCACGATGGAGCGTCAGGGAAATGTTCAGTGAACCATGGAAGGGCCGCCTTCCAAAAAGCAGGAGTGCGTCCAATTTGATTTTCCCAAAAGCGACTTTGGGATTCATGGACGCCAAGTGAAACAGCGGCTCCACGAGGCGTATAGGCGTGTTCTGAAGCCAGTCCTTGTTCGTAGAGGGCGTGGCCAGTTTCATGCATGACTCCGTACAGACAAGAAAAAGGCTCACTCAGGTCATAGCGAGTGGTAAATCGTGTGTCGCCTGGCCATAGCCCCGCTGAAAACGGGTGGGTTGATGCATCCATACGACCTGCTTGGAAATCAAAGCCCATGGCCTCTGAAACTTTAGTGCAGAATGCAGTTTGCTCTTCGATAGGAAACTGGAGGTGTTCTGGCCATTCGGGGTCCGGATTGGATGCTTTAGCGGCCATGATCTTGTCAAGCAAGGGCACAAGCCTTTGGCGCAAGCCTGCGAAAAGAGGGTCATAATCAGCAACGGTCATGCCAACTTCAAACTCATCAAGGAGGGCATCATAGGGGGTACCTTCAACTTCGAGATAGCCAATTTTCTCCTTCGTCATTGAAATCAACTTCTCCAGGTGAGGTTCAAACGCTGAGAACTCTGAATCCGCCCTAGCTTTTTGCCAAGCCATCATGGCTTCGGACTTGCTTCGAGCGTAGTCTGCGACAAATTGCTCAGGGAGTTTCACCGCTTTGTCATGTGCTCGTCGCATTTCTCGAACGTTGGCTTGCTGATCTTCATCGAGGTTGTCAAGCGTAGCCAAGTCGTCAATCATACGGCCAAGTTGCGGCGAAACAAGCCGTCCGTGTGCTTCTTTGGCGAGCCATGAGAGCATATCAGCGCGAGCTGCAGCCCCTTTCTCTGGCATGATGGTTTCCCGGTCCCAACCAAGGTGGCCTTGGAGAGCCTGAAGTCGATGGATGTCTTTGACGGCAACAATGAACTCGTCGTAAGTGCTCATGGTTCCACCAACATCCCATGGGTCATGAACGCTCGCATCTGGAAACTTCCTGCGGTAGGTAAGCAACCAAAGTGGAAAATCCTGCCACACCTTCAAGATACAGAGCGTGCTGGTCTTATCATGGCCAAGGGACGCTCTGAGAAGGAGGACTCTGAGGCCATGAATGAAGACCACGAAATTGAGCAAGCAGTTGCGGAACTCGAGGGCATTAGAGCACCACGAAATATCAAAACGACAGCCTTGGAACTTCCAGAAATTGACGATAAAACTCCGTTTGAAGAACTTTCCAATGAAGAAGTTGCAAAACACCTGCAGCGAAGTGGGAAAATGGTCATCAACACATGCATGGACATTCGAAGAGGCGAAAATGTGCTCATTGTGTGCGACCCTACAACTGGAGACATCGGCCAAGCATTGCATGAAGCTGCGAACGAACGCTCAGACCGTGTGCTGCTGATCGTTATGCCAAAAGCACGGCACCACGGAGAAGAACCTCCGACCCCTGTTGCGAACCTCATGCGTCAACAGCAGGTCGTTATTGCCCCCACACGTTACTCCCTCACCCACACCCGAGCTGTGCGTCAAGCGCTCAAGGATGGTGCGAGGGTAGCCACCATGCCTGGGATGACCAATGAAATGTTTAGTCGAGGCGGTATGTCCGCTGATTTCACTGAGGTCAAACGAAGAATTGGAGATCTGCAGCCGCATTTGCGCAGGCGTCGGATCCTCAATGTCAAATCCGAACAAGGCACGGACGTGACCTTTGAAGTCAATTGGCGTGAATGGAAACTTGATGATAATGGGATATGCAACCGGCCTCGAATGCTGACGAACCTCCCCGCAGGCAAGGCCTTCATCATGCCAAGAGAAGGCACGATGAACGGGAAGGTTGTCATCGATGGCTCTTGGGAATCGAACCTCGTCGATGAACCGGTGACGTTGACGATCGAAGCAGGCATGGTTGTCGACGTGACAGGGGGCACAATCGCCGCATCGATTCGACAAGAATTTGGCGAGGCTGCCGGGCGTCTAAGAGCTAAAGATCGAGAGAATGTATGGACTGTTGCTGAATTTGGTTTCGGAATGAATCCACAAGCACGCTTGTTCGGCAATGTGCTTGAAGATGAGAAAAGGCTTGGCACATGCTATTTCGCAGTCGGTGACAACACCGCACTTGGTGGCACGTCCTCTGTCGGAATTCATATTCCAGGTGTGCTCAAGGAGCCAAGTTTGTGGTTTGATGACACCCATGTGCTCGATAAAGGCACGTTCCTTTTGGAACTCTGATCATTGAACGTTATTTTGAGTTCCACAGATTGGGCAGAAGCGCCAATATGGATCAAGACCAATGCCACAGCCTCGGCACATCACACCAGAGCGGATGGTTGGTTGGACAGAAGGCATCGTTGGATGCGGTTGATTCCATTGATGGGTTGGTTGTTGGTTCCAACCTTGCTGTTGCTGTTGATTCCAGCCTTGTTGCGCCTGTTGCTGTTGTTGCTGCTGTTGGTTCCAAGCTTGTTGCTGCTGCTCTTGGCTCCAACCTTGTTGTTGGGGTTGCTGTTGCTGAGGCGGCTGTTGTTGAGGTTGCTGTTGCTGAGGTTGCTGTTGCTGAGGCTGAGGCTGGTTCAACGGTTTTCGTATGGGAGCTACGGGACGAGGAAGCGATGATGTTTTCTCGGCTGCTGGAGAAGACATGAATTCCGACAAAGACACGCTTCCATCACCATCAGTGTCTGCTTCCGCGTGGAGTTGGGTTGCTTCTTCAAGCGTGGTACCTGTGGCAACAGCTAATTCTTCAATGGAAAGTTGTTCACTCCCATCCGTGTCGGCGGCAATGAAATGTTCTGCTGCACTTGTGAATAATTCCTCTTCTGAAATTGGCATCTCAAGGGGTGAAAGAGGTTCTTCCACCACCGCAACTGGTTCCGGTTCAGCCTCGACCTCGAACGCAGGTTCCGGTTCTGGAACAGGAATCTGTTCTGCAACCGGAGGTGGTGCCTCGACAGGAACTGACATGAGCTCTGCTTCGGGAGTCGGGATGGAGGGGGTGGGCACAGAGGTGGCTTCCTGTTCCTCCTTCAAGCCGATATCAAACGCTCCTGCAAATGCATCTTGGGTGGCCTTTGCTACTTGCTTCTCGTTGGTGGTATCCACCGCAGGTTCGGGAGAGGGTTCAGCCATAACCGCTGGAAGTTCAACCTTCGGTGGCGCCGGTTCTGAGGCTCCTGGCAAAGGCACAGCGGTCTCTTTTGGCAGAGGAACCGGTGATGGATTAGGAGCGGTGTTGGATGCTTTCGGCGCCGGCGTTTGTGCCGCAGGCTTTGGGACAGTGGCAACACTAGCCGAGGAAGCCTCTCCGCTTGCAAGCGTAGGAATTGGAAGCGCATGCCCTGCCACATCGAGAGCGGCCTCAAGCTCATCAGCAATGGAGAGTAAAGCCGCATGGTTCCCTGCAGGGTCGGCTAAAGCTGATTCAATACCATGCAAATAACGGGTCACTTCGCCCTTCCCACCAGTCGCAAATGCAATAGCCAGCAGTTTGAGAATCTTCATCGGATCTGCCAAAACGGTAAGTTTTGCAAGGTCGCCCTCAGAAAGGGCTGGGTTGTTGGTTGACGCCTCACCAGAAGAGTTGGCTAGCCCGAGATGCGAAAGCAATGGATCTGGCATCGTCATGATGCCGAGATGCCCTGCAACAAGGTAGTAAATTTCACCACCTTCGCATTGAATACGTTCACTTGCTGCGGTAAAATCGAACTCACCCGGCAGCAGAACAATGTCTGAAAGAACTTCGAAGAATTTCTCCATCGCTTCAACGCGTTCCATTGCCATGAGCGTATGGACCATGTCGGATGATTCAGTGATGCCGAAGTATGCAGCTGCATCGTCCACTTCAATGCCATCAGGCAAAGATTCTCCAGGCAATTCATCGACCATGATTTAACCGCCTATGGCCTGTCCATTTGTGCCTCGTTCTTGAGGATGATGCTTTCAATCATTGGCTCATCGACTCCTTCCTAAGTCAAAAATGGCTCGCGATTGTGGGGCTGTCCACCCTGTTTCTTGCAACTGCATCATAATCGTCCGTTCAGCATCACCATCATCCAACGCAGTTCTGACCCAGTCCGCTGCTGCTTCTCGGTCGTCAGCCTGCCAGTCTTCGAAGATGCTTAGATCGATTTTGAGCCGTGCCTTGCGCACCTTTGCCGAACCATCTTCTGGCTCCTCCGACGTGTCGTTAGAATCCACTGGCGTAACCTTGGTCGGCACATTTCGACCACGGGGTGGGCCGGATGGTGCCTTAGATTGAGGGGGGCCGGCGCTTGGAGCTCGACCAGGTGGCCCTTTCTTTGGCCCACCACTGCTTTTTGGAGCACTTCCGGCGGGTCCGGTTCGTGATGGCGTAGAGCGGGTTGGGCTGCGTTGAGGGGTGGGGCGAGATGTGTTCAATGACGACATGAAATCGTCCTCTTCCTCCCAATCATCGTCATCCTCTTCGTCGTCGTCATCGTAGTCAAATTCATCGCCCCGAACCAACCGTAAAACAACGATTACAAGCACGCTAAGTCCGATTAAGCCTCCGATTGCTGCAACTGCAAGCATGACAGGCGACAAACCAAACAGACCAGCGGGTGATTCATCACCGCTTGCGGCCGGAAGTGGGCACCCATCGCCATAACCTCCGTCTGCACCAGCGTATTCCTCGGGGCAGTTATCGAAGTAATCTGCGACGCCATCGGCATCACCATCGCTTTGGGTTGGATCGCAACCAGAGGCATCAACGAATGTCTTGTACGCTGGTTCTGTGTCTGGGCAAAGGTCTGGTTCTGTACCAGAAGCATTGTCACCATATCCATCTCGGTCACGGTCTTCCCATTGAGTTGGGTTTCCTGCAAGGCCGACCGGTTCAAACAGATCACGGTAGCCGTCACCGTCGTCGATACAGCCGAGGTAATCGATGAATGAGGTACCGTATTCTAAAGGACACTGGTCGGCATTGTTGCCGTCAATGTTGTCGCCAAAGCCGTCACCGTCTTGGTCAAACCATTGAGTTGCGTCGCTTGGGAATTCATCACCCGTTTGGTTTTCCCTGAGGCCGCTTGTTGAGTTTAAGTCATAGGCATAAGCACCCTTGTAGCCGTCACCATCGAGGTCTTGCTCCAAAGCAGTTTCATCGGTGCAACCCACAGCATCAACGGGGAAACCTTCCGGCGTCGCCGAACATTCATCGTTAGCGTCAACAACGCCATCACCATCAGTGTCGATTTGGTTGTCAGCGCAACCGTCTGCATCGACATCAGTTCCCACGGTGAACGGGCACAAATCAACTGGGTCAAAGACGCCGTCACCGTCGGTATCGGTTTCACGTTGAGTTTCGCTGCAACCAACCTCGTCCACAGGATCGAGATATTCAGTTTGGGAACACTGGTCCATATCATTCATGATACCGTCTTGGTCATCGTCAAGCTGATTTTCAGCGCAACCTGCTGTGTTCACTGCCAAACCCGGGTCGGTGAATGGACAGGTGTCTTCTTCATTCGAGACAAAGTCACCGTCGTCATCGCTGTCATCGATGAATCGGCAACCAATTCCGGTCTCTCCATTGGCCGGTACGGTTCCGTTGAGCACACCAGCCACGGTAGGGCATTCATCAGCCAGGTATCCGTCTGGGTCATCGCCAAAACCATCACCATCGAAGTCAATTGATTGTGTGGGTTCAAGCGGGAACGCATCGGTTGTATCATCCCATCCATCGCCATCAGAATCTGGACAGCCGCTGACAGGATTTGTCGAGTTACCCCACGCCGTAGGGCAACCATCGAGGACAAGGCCAGCACCGTTGTTGGTCAAATCCTCGTCTGAGAGGTTATAGAACGCTGTCCATCGATCAGGATAACCATCGCTGTCGTTGTCTTCTGCAGCGGCAATGTTATCTGGGAATTTATCTGGATTGGTCGCAAATTCAGAAGTGTTATCACCGTAGCCATCGCCATCAGAATCGGCCCATTGTGTTGGATCTGTTGGCCAGATGTCGGCACCCATAGTGCTGTTCCATTCGAGGAATTCACCGATGTTTGAGGGGTCGGAAGAACCGTCGTTATCGGTGTCCAAACAGCCGTTACGATCTCGCCAAGACGCACCCCAATCCCACGGGCAGGCATCCCCGGTGATCGTATCAGTATCATTGTCACCCCAACCATCGCCGTCAAAATCAGCGTATTGAGAAGGGTTGAACGGGAACAAATCACCAATGTTGTTGTTTGGATCAAGCGATGTCCCACAACAGTCTGGACCCCAGTTATCCCCATATCCATCGCCATCGGAATCTTTCGCTTGCTTCCAATTGAGCAGGAATTCGTCGCCATCGAAGTAGGTTGCATCGTTGTCTGCCCAGCCATCTTGATCGTAGTCCTGACAGCCGAGGCGGCCAAGCCAAGAACTACCAACATCGTTTTGACAACCATCAATGGTGTCCGCATAGCCATCGATATCGTAATCTGCACAGCCATAGGTGTAGTATGCGGAGGTACCTGTTGAATTCGGGCATGCATCACCCATTGGTCCATTCGGATTATCACCGAAGTTGTCCCCATCGCTGTCCGACCATTGATTGCCGAGCAAGTGCAAGTCATCAACCAAATCAAAGATCAGGTCTCGGTCGCTGTCTTTGTACAAGCGCAGAACGCCGACGTCATCGAGGTTATCATCCCACCAAGAGAGGTGAATGGTCCCGTTGGCGTCCACTTCAGCGCCGGTTTGACTGCCTGCGGCGAGGTAGCCGAAAGCAAGGCTTGACCAGGTGCTGTTGTTGTGGTGCGATGCTTCCTTGGAGATGGAGTTCCATGTCAATTCGTTGCCCATTCCTGTGCTGGTGAGCATCACATAGTGATCGTCGAGGACAATGAGGTCCCATGCGCCTTCTAGATTTGATTCGGGTTGAGAACCGAACGCTGACCAAAGTGTGTCATTGGTCCTCGAATACAACGAGGCTGTTGCAGCGTCGCTTCGAACGGCAAGCATTGGTGATTGACCACCAACCAAATCCAGATTGTATTGGTTCAAACCACCAGAAGGTTGGGCCAGTGTTGAACTTGTCCAATTTGTTGCATTTGGTGCTAGTTCATGGACGTTAAGTCCACCTGTTGAGGTCAGAACAGCTGCCATGATGGTGCCGTCATTGCCAATTGCTAATCTGAGGTCAGAGGAAAGGTCGGTCAGGCTGGTGATGTTGTGGACCATCACATCCGTTTCATTCATGACCCAAAGCGAGAGGTTGGAAGTGATTCCATCGTCCATCACCAAAAGAACGGCCAAGGAGCCATCCGCAAGGTACGCTGAGGCTTGTTGCTCGGAAACAACACTTCCAATTGTGGAAAAACTCTCGATGGTCCACGTTGAGTCACCTGCTGGCTGGCGAGCCAATTCAAGTTCATCATTGGCAGCATCTCGGTAGATCACGACCGTCTCGTTGTTTTGTGATTCGAGCCCTTGGGTCATCATTGAGACCGGCCCATCAAGCGAAATTGAGGAGCGAATCATGGAATTCGTCCATCCACTTTCAGATTCAATTGAGGCAAAGAGTTGAC
>Ga0209716_1000314_pt1 | contig 48938 bp, 48 predicted proteins | sample COGITO_mtgs_1205_FD_184811 | JGI IMG/M metagenome (GOLD analysis project Ga0209716, IMG submission 184811) | Pelagic marine microbial communities from North Sea - COGITO_mtgs_120531 (SPAdes) (version 2) | ecosystem: Environmental > Aquatic > Marine > Epipelagic ...
TACAGGCAATCATTCCTCTTCATCAAGAACATATATTGGATTATCTTCCTCTATTAAATCATATTCTTCATAGATATCGTGCCAATCGTCATCTTGATCATCTATCGCTTTTTGGACAATCCCCAAAATGGATTCTTTGAGTTCTCTCATTGAAACGTTAATTGCATCTATCATTTCGTCAAAATCAGGTGGCGAATCTGGATGTGTTCGTACAGTGAATGCCATACCTTTTTTGTTGATTAAAGGATGTTTTAATTTCATAGGAAGATAGAACTTCATAATAGGTGCTTGCAAATGTTCAATTGTGAGTGGTTTTTTGTTAGTGATGTTGAATCCTTCCCAACAATGGCTACATTCTTGGTATTCTTCTTCAAGGTCAATTTCAATCTTGGAATAGCATAATGGGCATTCTCTAGAATTCGACAACCACTCATTCCAGCGTTCGAGATCTATCCATTTTGATTTAATCCAAGGGGGTAAATCATTATCATCACTCCAAACTTGTTTACCATCTGGGCTTAAGACATGTTCAGCCATGGTATCACACCTTAGTTCAGTTATTTCAATTCGCTTACTATTATCGTATCAATCTACAAACTTATTCGGATAAGTTGCAAGGGGTTATCCGATTACCCATTCAACTTCCAAAACCTGTTTGAAGGGTATTCAGTGGGTCTGTCGGAACGCTAGCGACGAATAGGGCGGACTGCGAACCGTTGTGAATACATTGGCTATGTGCAAGGGCGTTATGGAGACCCCCTCGTGAACATAAGTAAACCACTTATTCATTTACAAGATTTGGTTAATTGGATTTGGTACCGTTGTTGCTGTATACGAATTGAAGAAGCCCCCTTTGTGTACACACATCTTAGAGTCAGGGGACGAACACGACCCAATGTGCACCGCTATAATACGACTCAAAGATTTGCTTGTGGGGGGTTTGCAACATGCCATTCAACTAAATGAACGAAGGAGTCTAAGGCTTTGAGATAGTCTCCATCTGTTGCGGTAAAATCATGGGAAGCTGGATTTACAAATTCTCTTATCACATTTGCATGCTTTGACCCAACAACTCCTAAATCTGCAATTTTACGTTGGTTCAAAAATTGGATAAGTGGTCCCAATGTTTGAGGTTGCCCTTCGGGTAATTGGTGTCCTAGATTTCTAACCCTGGAGTACAGTAAACGCTCCGTACATGTTCGAATGTCATTCAGCGCATTTTTCGTTCTGGTTTCACTGTAAATGAAGCGCCAGTCGCCACTTGTTGTGATGTGATTGAGTATGTGTTCATGCTGTTCCAATCGTTCTTTAAGTTCCGAAATTTCATTATTAAGTCGCTCTTCAAGTGATTGATCCCCATCATACAACACTTGTTCACCACCGATAGGTGAGTTTTGTGGGAGATATTTGAGTTCAATATTTTTAATATGACGGACAAGATAATCCGTCATTCCAAATTCGCTAACAAGCACCATGAGCGGCGTTTCTCTCCCCCCAAGGATCCCTTTTTCTCGAATCAATTCCAACTCCTTCACTTTTGCGGAAATCATCTCAAATTCTTCAAAGAAACCAGAGCCAAGGACTTCGTTTGGACGACGAAAGGTCGACTCTATGTACGAAGTACTCTTGCTTAGAATTAATGAATCATCGTATTTTGATGATATTTTACTAATGACTAGGGGGTTGTCTTCTAGATATTCGATATTATAATAAATCCCACATTTCTCAATTAATTCGTCATATTTTTGCCGAAGAAGAGGTGACATTTTCCGTGTAATATACTTTGGATCATACCAATAGACGCATACCCACCAAATGAAAAGAAGAGGGGGATGGAGGACAATAACAATGATAGCGACAACATCAACGAAGAGTACTTTGTGTACATGGGATATCAAGAGAGAAAGAATCGTTTGGGCATTTGATTGACCTTGCCATGGATATCGTGTGTTTGTTAATGTTCGAAAGTCAATACCCGGCGGAATCAGAATCGGTGTCGGGGGGTTTCTTAGGATCGATTCAATGACCACGAAATCATTTGAACCTACATCCTCGAGAGGTATATTCGAATTAAGCTTCTTCAACGATTTAAGGGTGCTTCGCGTCGTGTAAGTACCATCATCAAAGAGAATCATAAGTCCAAAGATGCCAACGAACACTCCAATCCATAAAACAGCTCCAGACGAATACCACCCTGGAATCGCGAGCAATGATAAGAACCAGGCAAAACAAAAGGCAAGCGGAATTAGCAAGAAGGCGAGCGCCCAGGTTTCCGCCTTATTCCCCCTATACCGCAACATCGAATAAGTACTCAACTTACAGACCGGTGGAATGAGTAGGAATGTACCAATTATGATTGACATATCAACGGTGTATTGCATTGCTTCTTCGTTGCCGTATCCGCCCATCAACACAAAAAGAATCAGGTTCATTGCAACGATAGGTACGGCAAGATTGTTTTTTTCGATATCTTCAAAGTTCTCAGGCCCGTAACGTCGTTTCCATCGAAGATATTTTCTCCAATTCACCAGATATGTTACGAGGAGAACTCCAAGTGGGAAAAATAATACCTCCGCCCATCGAAAAAAAGTATTGGGAGTATACCACACCACTTCAATGACTTCTATTTCCAATAGTGTTACTAAATTTCCGGGTAATATTCGGATCAAAAGTTCGCCGAAAAAAGTTCCAATCACAAATAATAAACAGATAATTGGTAAGAGCACTATCGAACCAATGATCAAGATGTCCGTTACTTTGCCCAGTATCTTACCAATCTTGCGGAGGGGTGTGACGAGGTCCGGTAACTCCTCCATGCCTCCAAGTCTGGATGAAACTATTTTGAATTTCTCGTGTATGAATGCCTACTAAAAAATACCCGCTAGAACTATAACAAAGAGATATTTGAGATGTATTATGACTGAAGATGTAGTAGGGCAAAATGTGGTTCCAGAAGGATATCGAGAAGCTGCAGGTTGTATTGTGATGCGTCAGACAGACAAATCTATTCTTCTCCTGCGTCGTTCTATACATGAGACTTCATGGCACGGAATGTATGAACTTCCTGGAGGCAAACTGGAAGACGGTGAAACTCCCGAAGATACGGCTCGTATTGAGACAAAAGAGGAGGCTGGTGTCGATGTTGAAATTGTACAACGCATTCCATCGCATGTGGATCACGAACTAAAGAAAGTGTATCACATGTACCTCGCCCATCTGCCAGAGGGTGCAGAAATTAAAATTTCAGAAGAGCACGATGATATCAAATGGGTTTCTCTTGAAGGCGCAGTCGCGCTGCATCATCCAAATGATGTTTCTGAGGCATTGAATTCGCTAAGCCACCATGCACGTTTTGGAATTGAACACTTACTGCAAGATTAGTTTACATCGGGACCCCTTGTGTATGCGGGTGACAACAACGGTACGCTCGAATAGGACGGACTGCGAACCCTAGCGAACAAACCCATTGTGTTCACGAGGGGTTATGCTAAACACCCTTGTACACACTTGTCTTTGAGTTTACCCTTTGCTTAGGAGTCTTTGCAAGAGAACTTTTTACAATACTATCATAACAAATCTAGAGGATGATCAACAAATGGGCATGTTCTAAATTAATAGATGGTAGGAACTTTTATATTCTTGAAAACGAAACAAAATACATGCCAGAACACATATGCGTCTGTGGGGCTGAATTTGACACTCAGTGGAGTCTCGAACAACATTTGGATGCAACTGGGCATTCAAGCGAGTACATAGGTTATCCAGACGATGATACTTTCACATGTCATGGGTGTGAAAGGGAGTTTTCATCACTATCTGCCGTTCACCAACACATGCAACAATGTGACGAGATTGAAGATATAAATCCTTGAAAACGGATGGCTTTAGGGCCTAGTCAAATGGTGGATCCGAATACCCATTGCTCAGGTATTGACAAATCAAAGAAGTTTCAGTGGGTCTTGTCAAACGGTACACATCAAAATGAAGTGAACTAGTGAAGAGAATGAGTGAATAGCATATGTTCACGTTATATCAATGGATATAATGGCAAGCCAGTATGTTTTATTCATTGACACAAAACGAAAGCGTTGAGTGAAAAATAATATTCTAGGCACTATACAGGAAGCGGTCTAGATTAATCTCTACATTATCAATTAAACAGGCGTTCAAAAAATCCTCTTCCTTCAGTTGAAAATGTCGCAGTGCCTGTGCTATTATTTCCGGTTTCAGAACTATTTTCTGAGCAATGATTGTAATCAATCAGTAAATAGAATGTCCCTGACTTGATTACTCCAGTGTCAAAGACGTGGGATGCCTTTCCAGAGATATTGAAGTCTCCGACAACGGAATAATCCGAACAGGACTGATAAGATAGAAATTCTGATTTTTCTACTAAAAAAACACTAATTTCTCCATATTCTGCTTGTGTAAAGGTAATCTCAGTGTTGCAATCATTAGCGAGACATTCTACTTCAAGAAAGTCATAATCCCCCTCATCAATCTCCCAGTCAATCGTTTCTGAAAAATCATCAATAGAAGATACTTCCAAGAAAATCGACCACACTAATAACAAGGTGAGTAAAACGCCCGTGCCCCATGCGATGGCAGGGCTTGTAGCCTGTTGATCATTAACCAACCCTGACCTCTTATGCATGAGGTAGAACCGATGCTAGTAGTATATAAGTCCTAACTGATTATGAACAACGTTCTAGAATGATCAAAGACGCTTCATTACTGCCATGTAGCGCTGAACAGTAAACTCGATGTCAAACATACACAATGAATCTCCTTGTATTCCGATACGGATTTATGGATAGAGTAGATGACATTTGTACACAAGGGGAACGGTTGTAGCCGTATACGTATACAACCCTAGGGAGATACACGGCCCACTGCGAACCCATGTACGCAAGCTAATCGTGCACAAGGGTGTTTAGCATAACCCCTCGTGAACATATGCTATTCATTTATTCACTTTACTAGTTCACTATATTGTTGTGTACGCTTATGGCTGTATTCGAACACAATAGGTACCTATCTTTGCCGGAAAAATGAATGGTGTTTTTAACGGAGGTTTTTTTTGCCATCTCCAACTTGTTCATTGGCGCTATCGTATGCTTGTTCTGCAGCATCGAGTTGTTTTTTTAACTCGTTCACTTTTTCTTCAGCCACTCGGCGTTCATGCTTACTACTCTCTATTGCCTTTTCTTCTGCCTTTTCTTCTGCCTCAACAGAAGCAAGCTTTTGTTGCGCCAATGGAAGAAGTGCATCGATACACCGATTGTGTTCATCAATGTTTGAGTAAATCGTTGAAGCCCCGCAAGACCTACACATCTTCAATCTGAGTTTTAGACTGAGGTGGAACCGATCATTAAATTCTTTTTGAGAGGTAAAATTCTCTTTATTCAGATGATTAAGCCGTTGTGGCCAGCGACCTGCGGCGTTGTGCCACGCCTTTTCTTCATCAGTCATAGCATCATAAGACTCTTTTTCTCGTTGTGCTGCTCTCTCTTCGGCATTAAAGCGTGAGAAAAACCTGTTTCTTTGTCGATTAGGACTCATTCTTTCGATTTTCGTCCATGCTTCGAAAATCGTTTGAATTTCTCCGGTTCGATGTGCTATGCGAGAATAGGCCTGCTGTGGATAGAATCCCCCTCTTTCATCATAGTCATCAACTAAGAGGGGCAATTCCACAAAGTCTGTGTGGCCACATTGGCAAGTTTCCATGAGAATCCTAGCACCATTGAAGGTATAATTTTCACGGTTGTGCGTTTCATTATTCCCATCTCATTATTGAGAAAAAGAATCAGTATTATTGGGTTCGCACTGGGCCGTGTAGGCCCCTAGACTCAAGCACGAGTATGTACAAGGGGATCCCTCATAGCCGTATACGTGTACAACCGTAGGGTTCACTCAGAATTGCAGTGCCAATGTGAAAGGTCTTCAAATTCTTCTTTCGTCCACTCGATCACTGGTGGGACTTGTTTCCACCAACGGACTTCTGCCACTTTAGCGTCATCAACGAACCATGAATCAAGCGGCGTGGCATCCGTGACGACATGCGCAACCCATCCCTTTGGGTAGTAGGATTTGTTCCAGCACACCAATTCACCCTCAACTCCTGTCTCTTCCTTAAGTTCCCGCAAAAGTGCTTGTTCTGGTGTTTCGCCAGGTTCGAGGTGCCCTCCTGGAATCTCCCAACCACGCGTTGGGTGTTTGACAAACAGCACGCGTCCACCCTCACCTAGTTTCATTGGAGGTTGGCCCCGAACGGTGACCCATGCCAAAACGAAAACCGGATCGTCCGCACCCATGGTCAAGCCTCAAATGCAAGTTTGGCTTTCTCGACCCATTCCTCTGCCCATGCTTCCCCTTGGGCTACAAGTCGCCTTGCGTAGAAAAATGCCTCAGAGGCGTCGCCTGCTTCCAACAGCGCTTCGAGCCGAATCAAATCTGGATCTTTTCGCTCTGTTTCGACGGCCTCGATTTCTTGATTATCTTGCGGTTGGGTCACTGAAATGCGTTGAGAGAGGTTTTGCATTTGTGTCAAAAATTCTGACCGCTTCTCCACATTGGGACGCGTCCATGGACCAGCGTCAACTCCATCCATACCTTGCTTGAGTCGGGCGAGGAATTCATCGCGGGGGTTGGTGTGAGGTCGAAGACTCTGGACGTGGTCATAGCAAAGCCATGCTTCATCGCTTTCTCCACGCCGTTCATACAACCGTCCCAATTCCATCCACAGTTCGTGGTTGTTCGGCCGGTGAGCCAAAAGGTGACGTGAGAGTTCAATGAACCGATCTTCTCGACCGCTGGAACGGAGACGTTCCAAACGTCGACCGTAGACAATGTTGGCTCTTTGATCGCTGAAATCAAGACGCTTGCATCGGTTTGAAAAATCCAAAACTGCTTGATCTGTGTTTTCCATTGAATCAATGAGCGACCACCAAGCATCTGGTTCAAGTGGGTCCTTCAGGAACGCTGCTTCAAGCAATTCCCCGCCTACGAGGAGGAAGTCAATGCCTTTGAGTTGACCAACCTGCTCCGGATCTCGGCCTAAGACTACGAACAAATCTTCCAAAAGAGCTTCGAGGCCTGCGCTGTCACCAAGAATTAATTTCAAATCTGCAAGGCAACGCCAATTTTGTTCTTCTGTGAAGTCATGCAGCAGGGCTTGGCGTGCGTTTTGCTCGGCCCATGCCATGTTTTCACCGAACCGTGCTTCATCCTTAGCCGCCAAACGGGCAAACTTCTGAGCTTGACTCCGGTACCGGTTGCCGAGGTTCCGGCGAGGGTGTTGCAACAGCGATGCATTATCCCCCGACATGAATTGAACTGGTGAGGTTCACCTAACAAACCTACGGAGGATTCGCATCATTGAACGGATTTGAAGCCTTCATGGTCGACGCCCCAAGGCAAGGTAGCATCAAAGCCTACCTTTGCGGTGAGCCCATCGCTGTCTCGCGAGGGGTCGAGTGAACTGCCCTTTTGGTGGGACAGGACAATCGTGTCTGTGTCAGGTTGCCAGCGGGTTACCTTTGCCCATTCGACGCGCACCGGATCGGTGATGTCGATGTCTTCATCGACAATCGTCACCATCTTCATGCTGCGGTGACCTGCGAGGGCAGCCATAATTGCGTTCTTTGGATCTTCTTTTTTTGTTCGTCGGATTTTCACAACCGCAGCAAGCCAGCCGCAGCCACCCTCCGTCATGTGAACGTCCAGGCATTCGCATACTTCGTTGACGGCTGCTTTGATGGTTGGTGCTCTTGGCAAGCCCATCAATGTCTTGTGCTCGGCCTCTCCGGGAATTAAGGCGTGGAAAATAGGGTCATTGCGGTGAATGACGCCTTCGATTTCAATCACGGGCTCTTGGCGCACATCATCCACAGTACCCGTGATGTCAACATAGGGGCCTTCGTCATCGTTTTCCCCGGTGATCCGCCCCCACAGAACATATTCTGCATCAGCTGGAGCCAACACACCGTTTGGCATTCGAGTCAAACGAAGGGGTTTGCCGTAGAGTTTCTCGTGCAGTGCAGCAGCGATGGTCAATTCGTCAATGTTGTCATCAAACGACATAGCTGCAGCCAACAACACGACCGGGTCAGGTGCGTTGACCACTGCAATGTTGACCTCGCCACCGTTTTCACGAGCCGTCATGGTCATGGTACGTAGGTGCCGAGGAACGAGACGGACAACCAGGTGGTTTTCATCCCTTACGAATTGTCTGTGGAACGACATGTTTCGAATGCCATTGTCTTCGGCAATGATCACGCTTGCGGAAGAGTAGCGGCCACGGTCTTGAGGCCAGTGATGAGGAATTGGAAGATCCATAATGTTGACTTTTTCCTGGATGTTGTCGAAGCATTCGGCTTCGGAGGCATCGACGATGACCGGTTCGCTTGGGTTGTCCATGGCCCAACCAAGGGTGTCGATGTATTCCTCTGGTGAAATCCCAATCGCTTGACAAAGGCGGTCGCGGGTGAGAATATTGACAGCTGCCCGATGACCTGGTGTCTCCACCAAGTTGTCGAAGACGGTCAAGGCATGATGCGAAGCACGGGAGTGTTCCCATAAGCCGTGAATGATGCTCACCGGAGCAGATTCAGTGTGTGCTGCACCAAGATGATCACGAAACGCCATGCCCCGCCCACCGGCATCCGCCGCTTGAACTTTCGTTCACAAATCACTCGTGGCCGAAGGAATTTGAACCATCTCAGAAAGGCCAATATCGGAGCAAAATTCATCCAAACGAAGGTCTGGGTTTGAATGAGGGCTGACCCGCCCGAATGGTTGTTGTTAAATAGGGGCTTCAAGTCGGCGAAGTGCTTCAATGCAGTGATTATCATGGGTAGAGGATTATTCGCCGGTGCCAAGATGGCAAAAGACCGCCAAAAATTCCGATGGTCCGATCGCCGATACAAGAAGCGAATGCTCAAGTCGCGAGCAAAGCACGACCCTCTTGCTGGGTCCACTCAGGCCAAGGGTATCGTCATCGAAAAAGTCGGTATCGAGGCAAAGCAACCAAATTCCGGAATCCGCAAAGCCGTCAAGATTTCCTTGATCAAGAACGGAAACAAACTCACGGCCTTCGCTCCTGGCGATGGTGCAATCAACTTCATCGATGAACACGACGAAGTGATGGTCGAAGGTATCGGTGGACGCATGGGTCGTTCATACGGTGACATTCCCGGTGTCCGATACAAGGTCATCCACGTCAACGGCGTTTCACTTGATGAAATGGTCCGTGGGCGAAAGGAGAAGCCTATCCGCTGAGGTGCCTATCATGTCCGAAACAGAAATCGTCGAAGAAGCTGTGGAAGAAGTCGAAGAAGTTCGACCAATTGCAGGAATTGGAACCCTTGTCTTTGGCAAGTGGGACGCATCCGCCATCACCTGCAAAGATCCAGGACTCGCACCTTACATCAACCTCTCAACCGTTGGTGTTCCGCACACTGGTGGACGACACGCAAACGCTTGGTTTGGCAAGGCTAAACTCTCTGTCGTTGAGCGTTACATCAACAAACTCATGCGCACAGGTCCATACACTGGAAAGAAACAAGGTGCCATGAAGGCGTTCGAAACTTCACTTGACACCATTGCTGCAAAGTCTGGCAACAACCCACTCCAAGTGTTTGTTGATGCCCTGTGCAACGCAGCACCTATGGAAGAAATCACTCGAATCAAGTTTGGTGCAGTTTCACAGCCCAAGGCCGTTGACTCCTCACCATCCCGCCGACTTGACGTTGCACTTCGCAACCTCGCCAAGGGCGCACAACAAGGCACTCACAAGTCAAAGCGAACCTTGACCGGTTGCATCACCAATGAACTGACCAAGGCTGCTGCAGGCGACGTGACTTCCTATGCTGTTGGCAAAAAGGAAGAGTTGGAGCGCATCGCTGCCTCCGCCCGCTGATTGCTTCGGCGCTCTTGTGAACTCCGGATCAACTCCGGTTTAGAACCCATACGAGTGGAAACTTTGTTGGCTCACAGCATCGCTTTCTTTGGGAACGTTGCGAGGTCCTTAAGAACCCCTTTCAGGTGGCCAAGAACGACGAGAAGTCACAGGTGATTTCATGGGACGAAAGGAAGACAACATCAAGAAGGCCACAGAGGTCATGCACATTTTGCCACAAATTCGAAATCTGTGCATTGCAGCACACATTGACCACGGAAAGACGACCCTGTCCGACAACCTCATCGCAGGTGCTGGAATGATGTCGAGCGAACTTGCAGGTGCAGCACGTGTTCTCGATTTTGACGAACAAGAATCTGCTCGTGGAATCACCATCAACGCGGCATCCGCTTCAATGGTCCACGGCGTTGAAGGCACAGACTACCTCATCAACCTCATCGACACACCAGGTCACGTTGACTTCGGTGGCGACGTGACACGTGCAATGCGTGCAGTCGACGGATGTTTCATCCTCGCTTGTGCTGTTGAAGGTCCAATGCCTCAAACAGAAACCGTCGTTCGCCAAGCACTCAAAGAAAAGGTCAAGCCTGTGTTGTTCATTAACAAGGTTGACCGTTTGATCAACGAACTTCAAGTCACACCTGAAGACATGATGGCCCGTTTCACAGAGACCATCAAGAAGGTCAACAGACTCATCAAGCAGTTCGCTCCTGAAGAATTCAAGAAGAGCTGGCAAGTTTCCGTCGGTGACGGTACCGTTGCTTTCGGTTCCGCTTACCACAACTGGGGGATCACCGTGCCATACATGGCAAAGTCCAACATTTCCTTCAAGGAAATTTTCGAATACTGCAACAACGAAGATCAGAAGACCCTCGCTGAGAAGGCTCCTGTCCACGAAGTTCTTCTCGACATGGCTGTTACAAAGCTGCCAGGTCCAGTCGAAGCACAACCATACCGTGTCCCGAACATCTGGACTGGTGACCTTGAATCAGAAATTGGACAATCCATGATGAGTTGTGATCCAGAAGCAGAACTTGCAATGATGATCACCAAAATTTGGATGGATCCTCACGCAGGCGAAGTCGCTGTTGGTCGTATTTACTCTGGTGCTATCGCACAAGGTGAATCAGTGTACGCAATCGGGGCTGCAAAGCCAGAGCGTGTTCAACAAGTCAGTATGATGGTCGGTGGCGATCGCATCACGGTTCCAAAGGTCGTTGCAGGAAACATCGCAGCGCTCACAGGTATCCGCTCGGCTGCTGCCGGTGTGACCCTTTCGCACGACAAGGACTTCGTTCCTTTCGAAGCCATTCGACATTACTCTGACCCTGTGGTCACTGTGGCCGTTGAGCCAAAGAGCATGAAGGACCTTCCAAAGTTCATCGATGCTTTGCGCTCCCTCGCTAAGGCAGATGCATCTTTGCAAGTCACAACCAATGCAGAAACTGGAGAGGCACTTCTCGCAGGAATGGGTGAACTCCACTTGGAGATCACCGTGTACCGAATCGAAGAAGAGCAGAACATCAAAGTCAAGGTCAGCCCACCTATTGTGGTCTACCGTGAAGGTATCGAAGGCAGCAACCGCGGCCATGCGTTTGAAGGCAAGTCCCCAAACCGCCACAACAGATTCTTCTTCGAAATTGAAGCTCTTTCCGATGAAGTCGTTGCTGCACTCCGCAATGGCGACCTCGGTGATGGACCAGTTCGCTCCAGTGACGCTAAGGAAAAAGGAAACATGTTTGGTGAACTCGGCATGAACAAGGACCTCATGCGCAAGATCTACGCCATCAACGGGACCAACGTATTGGTGAACGACACCAAGGGTATTCAGGGACTGCACGAAACCCGTGAACTCATCATTGAAGCATTCAACGCTGTTTGTGTGAAGGGACCAATTGCTGATGAACCAGTCCAAGGAATGTTCGTTCGACTTGTTGACGCAAAGCTTCACGAAGACGCTATTCACCGTGGACCAGCACAAACGATCCCTGCTGTTCGAAATGGAATCAAAGGCGCAATGCTTCGTGCACGCACGGTTCTTCTTGAACCAATGCAGAAAGCCTTCGTGTCTGTTCCTAACGACTGGCTCGGTCAAGTGACTCGTGAAGTGACCAACCGACGGGGTATCATCGAAGACATGCCATCTGAAGGCGAAGTCACCACTGTGGTCGGTGTTCTACCAATCGCAGAAACGTTCGGTTTCTCAAACGACATCCGTGCTGCCTCCCAAGGACGTGCAGTGTGGAACACAGAAAACTTAGGTTTCGAGCAGTTGCCACCGCAATTGTTTGACAAGGTCGTTGGCCAAATCCGAACCCGTAAGGGACTCAAGCCAGAACCTTACCCAGAATCCTACTACTCTGAGTGAAGAACATGCAAGGCTCAATCATGGGCCTGTTTGCATCCCCAACAGGTGGGGTACCCAAACCATTTGTCGAGCATCTGCAAGTTACGGTCAACGGGTGCATCGGTGATCGACAAAATGACCTCAAGCACCACGGTGGACCGCGTCGAGCAGTTTGCATCATGACCTCAGATGTTCTCGAACAGCTCCAAGCAGAAGGTCACCCGATTGAAGGTGGAACCACCGGTGAAAACCTCTTGATCGCAGGTATCCCTCGGACATCCCTGGACGTGGGTGCAGTCATCAAGACCGAGGATGTCACCCTTCGAATCACAGGAGATGCCCCTCCATGCAAGACCATCAAGGCCTCGTTTGCTGATGGAGGTTTCAAATCCCTTTCTCATAAGCGAGAAGCACAGACTACGCGTTGGTACGCTGAGGTGGTGAAGGAAGGAACCCTCCACTGCGATGAGGCGATTCACATCGAGGCCATCAACTGATGCGTTCAAGTTGGAAGTCCGTCAACTCCCTCAGCGCCCGCAATGCCGGCCCGTCTGGAATTTGATTGAGGCAATCATGGGCCTTGGCATGGTATGATACAGCACGCTCACGGGCGTAATCAATCGAACCTAAGTCTGCCAAAGCCTTGAGCCCTGCATCAATTTCCTCTTGACTTGCATCATCGCCTTTACCGAGAACTGAAAGCAAGGTTGCTTTGGTCTCACTTTCAGGTTGACGAAGAGCGTGAATCACCATGAGTGTGCGCTTTCCTTGGGCAATGTCTGAGCCACAGGGTTTTCCAAGCGTTTCAGAATCTGAGAGTGCGTCGATCAAATCATCCATCAATTGGAAGCAGAGGCCCACTGCGAGACCCCAATCGTGCATGCATTGGACCGTATCTTCATCCGCTCCCGAAAGATAGGCGCCAATCTCAGCGCAGGTGAGGAACATCACTGCGGTTTTTCCAGTGATCATTTCGATGTATTGCTCTTCAGTCACACTTTCCATGTTCTCAAAGTCAATGTCAAGTTGTTGACCTTCCGAGACCCTTCGGACCATGCGCCCGATGCGTTTGACGAGGAACGGAAGCATCTCGTGTTCAATGCCTTCTGCGACAGCCATAGCCTCGAAGGCGATGGCCAACATAGCATCGCCAGCATTGATGGCTGTTGGAAGATCGTACTCGATGTGAACCGCATTGCGGCCTCGTCGAACATCGTCATCGTCCATGATGTCATCGTGAACAAGCGTGAAGTTGTGGATTGTCTCGATGGCCGCTCCAACATCAAGCAAACCAGCATGAGAATCACCCACCGCACGTGCAACCATCCAAGGCATGCAGGCACGCAAGCGCTTGCCGCCCCCTTCAACGAGGTGCATCATCGCACCCGAAAGGCGTGCATGTGAGGTGTGAGTAAGGGCTCGTTCAATGCGTGCCTCAACAAGAGGCTTCACTTCTGCAAGAGCCGTCATCAAGTCTGCACCTACAGCATCGGGGAGCATGTGGCTGACGTCACCCATGTCGTGAATCGCTTCATCGACCAAGTCGTCAAGAGCATCTGAATCACCAATGGCTTGCCACCATGCGTCGTTCATGACGCGGGCCGCTATGCAACGGAACCATGGAGCAATAACGCCTGCCGTCCCGTCTTCATCGATCAGCATGGCCTCGAGTTCACTTTGACTCACCCAAAGAGTTTCTGAAATTTCATTTGGGTTTGGTGCGAGGTCCACATCTGCTTGAATCACCAAGATGTGGTCGATTTCTCGCTCGGTCCAAGTTTCATTCATCCGAGCGCTGTAACGCATTTTTGTGATGAAGTGGAAGGCGTCCAAAGGAACTTGGTTTGGAGAAATTCCGAGTTCTTGTTCCAGTTTTCGGACCGCAGCGCGCTTCACACCAATTGCATTGGTTTCATCCATTTCTTCTTCGCTGTGAAGTGGGTGAGAGCAGCATGAATTTGCCCAAACATCTGGGAAGGTGACTTTGTCGGAGGCACGGCGTTGAAGCAAAAGGCGGTTCTTGCTGTCAAAAAGCAAGACACTGAAGGCACGGTGGTATGCCCCTGTGCCCCTGTGAGCTGCTATTTTTGAGCCCGGGCCAATCACATTGTCCCATTCATCAGTCAAGATGATCGCTTCGGCCATGAGGGCGGATTGCGTTGCATCCGCACCAAGTGAAGTGAGCAAATTTTGCTCTTCATCACCAAGTTCTATGGTTGGGACATCCGATATTCCATACCCTGTCATAGCAATCCTCAGCCCTTCGATGCGCGGTCGCTACATGAAGAGTTCTCTCAAACCGAGTGGAAAAAGACGATGCTGTTTGTTAATTGGTAACACGCGTGCCCCTAACGGGCTCGCCTAGGCATGCTTGGTAGACTCGGTCTGCATGACCACCATTCACCATGTGAACTTCAATGCCTTGCGCTGCTGCTTGTGCTCCGCGAGCCGCCTTCAATCCAATGCCACCCGTTACGTCAATGTCGCTGTAGTGGGCACCTTCGAAGGCCACCGATGGTGACCAGTGCTCGATGAGGTCATCGTATGTGGCTTGGTCTGGAGGGACACGTAGCAATCCATCCACTCCACCAATAGCAAAAACCAGTCGACGTACGCCAGGAACCTCTGTCGATAATCGAAGAACAAGATCATCGCCAGACAAAATCCCGAATTCAAGTTCACCATTGACAGGGACTACATCACCAAAGGTGATTGGAACAACCCCCTCATCGGCATTGAAGGCATCAAGATCACCAGCAAAGTGTTCACCTGTCCCATTGGCCCATTCGTGAGGTGGGTGAACTGAAGTGGCCACACCGACGTGTTCCAATGCCGAGCGCACATGAGCGTTGAGTGTCAGCATGTCTTGACGCACATGTTGAACGGCTTCATCCTGAGAAGTGCACTGCTCATCCGGTGCAAATGTTGCATCCACTCGCCCTTCATTGAGACGCCAGTGTTTTGCCCTGAGGTGGCCAAAAGAACCTGCACCATGAACCAGCACAACATCGACACCCGAATCGATGCACCGCTTCACAGCGTCTGCCAGTTGAGCAATCACGGTCAAATTGGGTGTGCAGAGTGTGGTTTTGTCCGTGATGAGGCCTCCACCCCACTTGATGACGACACGCTCACGCATGGTTATGCCAGAAGGGAGCGATTGATGAGGTTGACCCATGGAGGGAATTTAGCACCAAGCATTGATGAGGCTCGGCTGGAAGCGCATCACATGGCAGAAGGTCCGAGTCTAAGCGATTTCATGCGACATTTGCAAGCTGTTCTCGAAGAATCCACTCAAATCTCGGATGCTGAAGAACAGCAACAACGTCAATGGCAGCTCGAAGCCGCCATTCAAGAAGCAATTATTTTTGGTAATCGATACAGAGAACTGCAAGAGCACGGTCTTGATCCACTGCGATTAATCAAGCCCAAGGGTGGCGATCCCGTTGCACCTCCAGTGAACAAGATTGAGGCATTGAAGAGCGGCAGCATGCATTGCGCTGGGTGTGGAGCACATCTTGAGAGTGACCTCAATTTCTGCCCTGCGTGTGGGCAAGAAAAGTGATGCTCACTCTTCTTCTGCCTCAGCAAGTTCCCATTGGGCAATGATTTCGAGAACCATTGGGTCGTCGTCTTCGATTTGGTAAAGGTACTCACCAGGCATTTCGTCAACCAAGTACACTGTTTTTCCTGCACGGTAGATGACGTGGCCGTCAGCGATTGCTCGAACGGTGTCCACTTCGAGGATGGCAGGGCGACTGATTCGAACGTGTCCTGCTTCCATTGCGTTGCTGATGGATTTTGACAAGTGAACGTGCTTTCTGTCGCCTGCTGTGATGCCGAGTTCCTTGATGGTCGGAACTTGGTCTGGCTCACACGGCCAGTACAGGGCTTCTGGGATGTCATCGGTTGGAAGATCAAGTTCCAATTCAATCGAGTGTCCGTATGTGGCACGAAGCATGTCACCTTCAACTTGGTAGCGTCCTTTGTCGTCAGCACTGGCAATAGCGGCGAAGTGCCAGCCACGAAGCCAATGGTAGTGGCGGCGTTGCTTTGCGATGTTTTCAGAAAGTTCCCGTGCGTTGACCCATCCGTTGATGTCCATTTCCACATTGAATTTTTCCGGAGCGTGGCGAAGAACGAGAGCAAGCATGCGTCCAAGTGAATTGGATTCACGGTCGCTCATGATGAATTTGCCTTCTTCGTTGCAGGTTGGGCAGTTGGCCCCTTTGAAGTGTCCGTGTCTGTTGCACTGTCGTAGCATGGTTCATGTGCGGCTGTGACCTGTTTTTAGTACCTACGCAGGAATCATATTTTTTTGGCGAATCAAAAAGCCTTGAACCGACTCAATCAAATGCTGTGGAGTCTTGGACGGTTCATGGTCGATGTTGCCGTGATTGGCGCTGGTCAAACGAAGTATGGGAATCACCCATCTGGCTTGAAAGGAATGTGGGCGGAAGCCGCCGAACAGGCCTTTGCGAGCGTGGACAGGGACTTTGAGCCACGCTGTGTCGATGAAGCATTCATCGGAAGCGTAGCCTTTGGAGGGGGCCAACTTGGCAACACAGCGGCCCTGTTAACAGAACACTCTGGCATGGAAGGTATTCCCGTTCGTCGAGTAGAGAACGCTTGCGCTTCGTCAGGGTTTGCTCTTCGTGACGCATGGATGGCCATCAAGAGTGGGCAAGCTGACGTGGTCATCGCCGGTGGCATTGAGAAAATGAACGACCTTTCCCCAGAACGCCGAAGATTTTGGCTTGGCGTTTCAGGCGATACTGAATGGGAACGGCTTGCCGGTCTCACCTTTCCCGGCACCTATGCCTTGATGGCTCGGAGGCATTTTCACGAACACGGTTCAAATCACGATGACCTTGTCAACATCAGCGTCAAGAATCACATGCATGGATTCGAAAACGAAATGGCACACATCAGAAAAGAAGTTTCCTTCGAGAAGGCCCAAAGTGGCTTCATGGTGGCCGACCCACTCACCCTCTACGACTGCTGCCCTACCTCGGATGGAGCCTCTGCAGTCATCTTGGCTGCCGACCACGTGGTGCGGCAATTCACAGACGATCCTGTGTGGCTCCGTTCCTCAGGGGCGGGTTCAGACTACCTCGCCTTGCACGATCGGCCCAGCATCACTCAAGTGAAAGCAACACAGCAAGCATCCGCTGCAGCGTACAAAGCCGCTGGAATCACCGCCAATGATGTTGACTTGGCAGAAGTTCATGATTGCTTTACCATCGCAGAACTGATGGCAACCGAAGATCTTGGCTTTGCCCAGCATGGCGAAGGTGGACTCTTTGCCCGTGAGCAAAGGGGCGTTCGCAATCAAGGCGACGTTTGCATCAATCCAAGCGGAGGACTCAAGTCGAAGGGCCATCCATTAGGAGCGACCGGTACAGGCCAAGCCGTTGAAGTGTTCAAGCAACTGCGGGGCAGTGTGGAAAAGGCGCGTCAAATTCGTGATGCAGAAATAGGCATCACTCACAACGTCGGCGGCTCGGGTGCAACATGCGCCGTTCATGTGTTTGGGAGGGACCGAACATGAAGGAGGTCATTGATTGGCAAGGCTACTTGGCCATGTTTGATGAGGATGCATTGATGATTCAGTCGCCGTTTACCCTTAATGGAAGCATTGACTTTGGCTCTGATTCTGATTACACAACCATGGCTATTGCCGGACTGCATTTGCTGTTCAGCCGTGGAATCGACATCACATCGGTCAGAAGTTTACCCCTTGTCAACACCCATGCCGTCAAAGCGGCGACTGGAGTTGAGGTCATGTCTGATGAAGAAAACGACACCCCATGTGAATGGAACCTGCTTGTGGGGGAAGAAGCAACACTGGTGTTCACCAACAACCTCGAGCGAGATTTAGCCTTCCATGGGCCAGCTGACCTCGAAGCACTTGATCCAACCTTTGCAGAAGATATGGCTGCTGCATGGAGTCGTGAATTGGAATTAACTCACGTGTCTCAAGGGGCTTATGTTTCGGAGTCTGCCTATCGTGAAGGTGCCAATGCACGCTTAGGTCTACTCGCTCAGCATTCAGGTGACGCACTTGTCTGGCCACCCCGACAACTCGATCAGGATGGAGAGAGAATTCCAACAGCAAATCAAGCCTTGATGGCCCGAGCCACAGTCGAGTCTTGGACCAAGTTAAGCGCTGCTGGAGCTCCATCAGAATTTGCCTTGCGAGCCCCGGTTCTGGGCGGCATTCAAACGGTCTTTGTCCAATTTGAACAGGGACCACGTGGCGTTTTTCTCGTTGCTGATGACGCAGAGTACGAACCAACCATTGGTGACCAAGTGTCCTTTGTCGTGCGTCGGATCTATGCACAGGAAGGCCTTATCCGGTACGGTATGAAGGCAATTCCCACCAATTCATGAGGCTGACGGCAACAATATCGCCCAAAGAATTGATAGAAAGCCAATTGTCTCGCTCATCCATGGCAGGCTTTGGGAACATACGCAAAGGTCGGCGCGATGCGGTCGAAAATTTGCAATACACCGAGGGTGGAGATTGTCCTAGGTGTGGCGGTGAAGCCCAACCCTCAACGATGACAGGGTACCTCATGTGCAGTGGCTGCAACCACGAATGGGCCGACCCAAATCATCAATCCACTTCCGAACGGGCTCCACCTCCAACCTACAGGCAAGATGCTGAAATGATTGAGGAGTTCAAAAAAGAAGTCGAATCGGGAAGCCTAGCAGGCGTACTTGGTGTCGATAACAACCTCACTGAGGAGCAGGAAGCATCACTGGGCAGACTAGAAGACAAATGGATGTCGGGTATGCAGGGGCATTTCAACACCGCAACTGAAGACCGAAAACCATTGATGATCAGTTTTGATGACGACGACAACATTGTGTCCACAGAAGTCGCCGCACTCACCATCGTATCCAATGGTTTTGATGGCGGTGAAGAAATCAGGCTCGAATATCCCGGAATGGGAACGGAATTTTACGAATTCAACGTGGCCGACCCAAACGGTTGGAGAAAGGGTCGAACCGCAAAAGACACAGCAAGGTCAATTTGCAATCTGATCAACAACAATTCCAACCTTGTGTATGCAAATTTGGACGGAGTTCGAATTTCCTTTGAACTGCGTGATGCAAAACTCAAACCAGAATCGCTCGTTCTGTTCGTCGACGACCCAGGTGGCACCGATATTGTCGCAGAAAAGAACGGCGTGGTGCTTGATGCAAGAAATGTGCAAGATTTCGAAGACTACCGTAGCGTGGTTGAACTTGTCCTTGAAGATGGCATCATCTCACCAAGCGAAGATCAACTGCTGTGGTCCATGCGTCAGCAACTGGGAATCGATGATGTGTATCACATCCAAATGGTCCTCGAAGTTTGTGGTGATAAGGCGTTAAAGGAATGCACAGGCTGTGGAAACATGGCACCACTCTACCCTGAATACGCAGCATGGTATTGCCAAACTTGTGAATCGTGGTGCTGAGCATCAGAACATCACAAAAACTCCTGATGCCCCCGATTCTATAGAATTACGGATGCCATAAATTTTCGACGCTGAACCTTGAATTATGCTGGACTGGAGTGTCCAACAGCGAGGCATCCTTCATAAGGTAGGGCGAGATGGCAAGGTTAGGCGAGTGCTATGGCAGAAGACGTATTGTATATTGGAATTGATTTGGGAACCTTCCGTTCTGTGATGGTTTCATCTGACAGCCACGAAGAGGAAGAACTCACTGTTATTGGAACCCCTAAAGATCCAATTGCACGAAACTTCCTGAAGCGAGACGTCCTCTTCGGTGAGGAAGCGCTCAAGAACCGACTTGCACTCAACCTTTTCCGACCTCTTGAACTCGGTGTCATCAAGGACACTCAAGAAGACCGCGAGTTCATCGCTCACTTCATCACTCACCTCATCGGTCTATCTGACCCTGAAGAATACGACCGAGTGGTCGCAGTCATTGGAGCACCAGCTGAAGCATCCTACGTCGACAAAACCGCGATTTTCGATGCCGCTGCAGGCTCTGTCAACGCTGCAATGATCATCTCTGAGCCGTTCGCAGTTGCTTACGCATTGGACATGATTGAACACACCCTCGTCATCGACATCGGTGCAGGAACCGCTGACCTTTGCCGTGTCTACGGTACCATCCCAGGACCTGAAGACCAGATGCACACAGGGCATGCTGGTGATTTCATCGACCGAGGCCTCATCAAGGAGATTCAATCCAAGTATAACGGTGCTCAAATCACCAAAGATATGGCACGACGCTGGAAGGAACAGTACTCCTTCGTTGGAACCCACACCCCTGAATCCCCTATCATGGTGGATTTCTCGATTGATGGAAAGGCCATGAACCTCGATATCACCGATTGTGTCCAAGCAGCTTGCGAAGCAATCGTTGAACCTATTGTCGAGAACGTCAAAGCCCTCATCGCAGGATCCAACCCCGAATACCACGACGAGTTCCGCCGAAACATGGTGCTCGCTGGTGGCGGTTCAGGAATCAAGGGCCTTGGTGCTATGATTGAGCGACGCTTGTCCGACATGGGCGACGTCAATGTTCACGTCGTTGACGACCCAGTCCGACTCGGAGCAATGGGTGGCCTTCGTTTGGCCATGGAAGTCCCAGAAGAAATGTGGTCTTCCCTCACTCTTGCAACCCGCTGAGTTCGTTCATCAATCAGATTGACTCAAACCAATACATTGGATGTGTGATGCCTAATGGGAAACGATCGAACATTGAGGAAACTCAAGAAGTTGTCCTCACGCATGAGCGAGCGGATGGAAGAAATTCGTGACCTCATGGACGATATGGAAATCGAATTCGAATTGATGCAAAAACAGATTGCACGTTTGGAAAAGACTGGCAACAAGGCATCGGCAGAAGTCAAGAAAGGAAGCGGGAAAACTGAATCCTCCATCGACGATGATGACGATGTGGATGATGAAGATCTGGACCTCGAAAACACAACTTCCGTGTTTGTCAAACCGAAGTTCTGAAGCCACCGATTCCGATGGTTCACTCTTGCTCATACTTTGAGGTAAGCTCATCGCTCACCAGTTGATTTTGGCAGTGCGGGCATCTGTCGCTTGAATGGAGCATCGCTGGACGAATGGCAAGCACGGCAAGACATGTTGGGCAAGCAGCATACATTTCACCTGCTTCCAAGGGTAAATCTGGAATGATTTCCGTGGTGTTGTGGTATGCATGCTTGTAGCCAGGATGGAAATGTGTCGCAACCCTGCGACTCGAACCCAAACATGCCCAAATCATAAGAAACGCCATCAAGAAACTGCTTGCGACCAAAAGAAGCAGCGCGTACACGAGGAAAATGAACGAGGCGATGCTGATCACTGCGGCACCTACCCAGTATGCTGGCTTCGATTTACGACGGTAGGCGAGCCATGTCACCGTCAAGCAGGCAGCCAAGAGACCGAGAACGGCCTCCTGAGCGGAGGGGGCTAGAGCGTTGAGTGTACCAAAAGCTGCAAACAGCAAAATGAGGCTGTCGATCAACAAGATGAACGTGGTGCCGCGGTGAATTGGATCGTAAGGGTTGGAAGCATTTCCAAAGGATTGTGGACGCATCCCTGCCACAACAAGGTCGTCACCTCGCCCACCCGCCATGGCTTTTCCACAGACCGGCCCATCTTGAGGCTATGGTTCTGGGGCCGAAACATCTGTGCAAATCAACGCCGAAGCAATCATGTTGGTTGGCAGAGTGGCATCACCATGGCGGTGCGTGACACTGATGTTGAGCCACACGGGGCCGCCCTTGCAGGCCGCCATGTTTTGCTTGGCGTCACAGGAGGAATCGCTGCCGTCGATACGGTACGCATTGCTCGAGAGTTGCGTCGCCATGGTGCAACCCTGACCGTGGTCATGACAAAGGCCGCTCAAAGAATCATTACACCACTCGCCGTCCGCTGGGCCACACAGGGCAATGTAATCACCGATTGGGATGGTGATATGGAAGCCCTCAACTCAGTCGATGGAGTTCTTGTTGTCCCAACCACAAGAGAGACCCTCGCGTCCTACCTCCACGGCTTGCAAAATGGTCCTTTGTTGATGGCGCTCAGCGTTGCACGAAGCCGTAGCGCTCCGATCATGATGGTGCCAAGCATGCACATTGATTTGGCCAACGACCCAATGACCGATGACCTCGTTCTCAGGGCACGTGAAAACGGCATCAATGTGCTGTGGGGTCAAGAAGAAGAGGGGAAGCGTAAAACTCCCGCCCATGAAACAACGGTTGCCATTTTTTGCCACCAAATGAACAAAGCCCGACCTGATCGAAAATCAGTCGTCATTACCCTGGGCGCTACACAATCCCCTATCGACGATGTGCGCTTCGTTCAAAATTACAGCAGTGGTGCGACTGGATTTGCTCTCGCTGACGATCTTTACCGACATGGACATGACGTCACATGTGTTGCCGGTGTCACAACCGCTTCACAACCGGCATGGCTCCCGCTTGTCATCCGTGCCCCTCAACCTCAACAAATGCTCAATGAATTGAACGCTCTCGCCAACGATTCCATCGATGCTTGGGTCCATGCTGCTGCAGTTCTCGACTATGTCGTGGGCACCCCGGCTGAAGGAAAGATGGCGAGCCAACAAGGTTCACTGAGCATCGAACTTATCGAAAGTGAAAAGCACATTTTGGCGCTCAAACAACGATGCGCTGATGCAGTCCGGATCGGGTTCAAACTTGAATCAGGAATAAAGCAGAAAGATTTGATCTACCGAGCAACGGCCCAAATCGAGAAAGCAGGAATGACTGCAGTGGTTGCCAACCGTTTGGAGGACTTAGGCGATTCAGGGAAACCGCGGGGCTACCTTGTCGATGCTTATGGCAGCCATTTTGTCCTTGAAGATGAATCGAAAATGTGCGATGCAATCAGGACCTTCATTGAACGCTGAGGTGTGGTTGTGCGTAGATTTGCAATCATCGGTCACCGAGCCATGTCCAAAGGCAAGTTGCCACTGAACGACATGGCAGGTGCAGCAGGACGCATGGATGTGCTTGTTCGTGCGTTGATGGCAGGACTTCTAACAAGCCATGGATTGAGGCACGACACCGAAGTGACCCTCCATTTGATGGGTGGGCCAGGCCCGTCACGTCGGATCAAATTTGTTGGTTCTGAATTGAAAGGCCTTCATGCAGAGGAACGTGCTGTTGCAGGACAGATTGCTAAAGTGATCAAGTTACCTTTGCCGGCGCGTGGACAATGGGTTGAACGGTCCTCAGGAATCTATGACAGTGGAGGCGACATCAGTCACACACTCGGGGAGTGGGGCGAGGCGACCACCATTGCCCTCGAAGCAGATGCCCCACGTCTCTGGGCGACAAATGCGATGTTGCCGTCAGTCAGTGTGCCGCATTCGAAAGCAACAGGAGATCGGGATGCATTTGAAATTGAAGGGATCGATGTTGGATTTGTCTTAAGTGATGACCAGCCCTTGAATGATGAACTCAAGTCCAAAATGGTGATGCGATCGCTGGGTGATGCTTGGCTTCAAGGTCACATGGCCGTTGCTGTATGCCACTTTCTGATGGATGAAGGTGTTGAATTGAACTTCAATCACGACTGAATCCAAGCGGGATAGCCACCTTCCGATGCTTCCAAGACCCACTTGAGCAAGCCGTCATCCAAAGCCAATGGATGTGTCTGAGGCCAAACTGGTAGGCAACTGACGCTCGCTCTTCCTGCATCAACTGCGTCGCAGTCGCTTTGTGGCACTGGCGTGTGGTCAATCGTGGCCCCTCCAATCGTGAACAATGCAGTTTGATCGGCTTGTGCAGTCCCAAAACTAACGGCATTGCGGTACCAGCGCATTCCAAGACGTGTGGTTGTGACTTCGCCATTCCAAGCAGGTGGTACGTTGAGGTTGAGCATGAGTTCACCATGGCGGAATGCAGTCCTAAGCGCTTGCTTTGGGTCGTCACGCCAAGCCGGGTGTTCTGGAACATCAGGCCATCGAGTCAGATGGCTGGCGGACACATCGACATGGGGTCGCCTTAGATTTTCAGGAACCAATGGGAGAACATCGAGGACGACTTCAATCAAATCGACGGTGGCCTTCACCGCTTGTTCCATGCCTTCCAATTCAAACGAACCAAGCGAGGAGGCGATGGCTGGCATTCCATACAGACCTGCTTCTCGTGCTGCTCCCATGGTACCACTGTGATAGGAATCTTGTGACATGTTTGGGCCGAGGTTCACACCCGATACGACCAGCCGAGGAACGATGTTCGGCGCTACGTGCTCGATTCCACCGTCTAAGGCGACAATCATTGTGTCGCAGGGTGTTCCGTCTAATTCGAACAAACGAACTGGAGCTTTGCTTTCATCTAAACTCCATTCACTGATCAAGTCATCGCGTGCACGGAGGTTCATTGGTTTCATCAGATTGATTCGCATTCCAGCTGCGGAATTGTTGTCCGATGGTGCGAAGGCGATGATGGCATGGCCTGCTTCATTCAGGGCTTGAGCAAGCAATCGAAATCCAGGTGCTTCAATGCCGTCATCGTTGGTGAGAAGGAGCCAACCGGCTTCAGGAGTGTCATTGACCATGGTGCTCAACTTCACTGAGGCACCGATGCCGTTTCATCCTTCGTATCTTCCTCACTGGGCATGGCCGTCACAATCAGCATCAAACCGACCATCAAAACCGCCCCACCAATCCATGTCCAACGACCCGGTAAATCCGTGTCAAACAACACATAACCGATGAACGAACCGATGACTGGTTCCAATGTGACACAAGCTGAAATCACCAGCGGTGAGAGGTACTTCAGGCAGGTGTTCAGTCCTGTATGACCGAGAAGGCCTGCGATCAAAGCCAAGGCAAGGAACCAATAGAAAAACTCAGGTTGAACCCAACCAAAGACACCATGAATGGCAAAATCGTTCTCCACCAAGAACGAAGCGGGAAGCAAAAGCACTGCCCCTAACAGGGTCACAGGGAACGCATAAAGGAAAATGGGCATCCATGTACGAAGAATACGTCCACAGACAATGTAACCAACCACCGTCAGCGCGCCCAGCAAAGCGAGCGAATCCCCCAAAATCGTCACCGTCTGGTCCCCCTGTGTTGTCCCTTCATCGAACAACGTCAATGCTGCGCCACAGAATCCAATCAAGGCACCAGCGAGTTCACGCCGTGTGGGTTTACGCACACCAATGGCCATGAAACCAAGCAAAAACATTCCCGCTACAACGATGAGCGGATGAGCGGTTACGAACAGCAAGGAATGCGTCAAGGTGGTGTACTTCAGGCTGGCCACCCAAGAACCAAAATGCAACGCCAACGCAAGGCCACTCAACGCCAAAATGCCAAGGGTACGGCGTTCAAACATCTGTTGCTTCACCGCCTCTGGTTGTTGACGCCACTGCCAAATGGCGAACGGAAACAGCACCACGGATGTCAATTGCAAGCGCCATGAGGCCTTGAGCAAGGGATCTAAGTCAATTTGCTGAAGAAGTGTTCCAGCGCTCGAAACACCGAACACCGCTGCAACGAGGAGTCCCCAAACCCATGCGGGGGGTTTGGTTTGGCTCATTCAATCACGCTCAGTTTTCCAGCACTGCATCGACGGTCTTTTCGCCGCCAATGACGCCTGCTCGCTTGAACAGAAGGTAAATTCCTCCGCCAATGGCGAGGTTCAATCCGATAAAGGAAACCATGCGGCCAATGTACCATCCTGCCCCATCTGGGTTTGGAACAAGGGTGTCGACGAAGGAAAGAATACTCGATTCTGTGCCAAAGAAGGCTTCGCCAGTCAAGAGACCTGCTGCCACCATGAAGGTACTCAGGAGGATGAGGGCCCGTTTCTTTTCTGCAGCGGTCGTGCCCTCTTTTTCTTTGATGGCATCGATGCGAGGCTTGAGTTTCTTCTCTTCCCATGAATCACGAGCAACACCGCCAATCAGCATCGGGAGCGTGTGTGGAATGTCGAGGTACATACCAAGACCGAATGAAGTGCCCATTCCTGTGGCCCATTCGACAAACATTCCGAGTAAGAAACCGAGGGCAAGCAGGTAGAGGTTGCCTTGACGTTCTGCGAAGATCACCGAGAAGGTAGCAAAGGCATTTGCTTGAGGGGCCATCAATGAGATGTTTCCATCCGCCAATTGCTTTGAGAGGAAGATAGCAACACCAGCACCAATGATCGCACCAGGAACAACACCCATGATGTTGCCCTTTGAGATGTGGTATGGTCGGTTACCAATGTACAAGCTGTTCTTGTAATCACCGATTACAGTCCCGGACATTGAGATGGCAGATCCGAAAACGGTTGTTCCAACAAGACCCAAAAGCACTGCGTCTTGGGTGCTGAGCTGCAGCAAATCCTGGGCGTTAAGGAAGACACCGAGCAGCATCAAAAGCACGATGAAAGAGGTTCCAGAAACAGGTTCGATTCCAGTTTCACCCATCACTCGGACTGCGATTGCTCCAAGCAAGAAGGTGGTCATGATGAGTACGGTTGCGAACACCAACGACGCGAGAACAGAGAATCCACCAACGGTGAAAATCAACAACATAGCAACGAAGGTCACGCCCATGAAGATTGGAATGTGTTTGAGAGGCCATTCATACCAGCCCTTGCCTTCCATGTACTCTTGGCTGCCTTCGCCCTTGAAGGCAGTCCCGATGTCGGAAAAGATGTTGAGGAACGTCTTGTACATCTTTGCCAGACCAAACATTCCACCTCCAACGATGGAACCGATTGCAATGGTTCGCACGGAATTGGAGAAGGCGATCATCTGCAACGGTGCCCCACCGCCGCTTGCATAGGATTGGATTGGGACATTGGATTGCGACATTGCATCGTAAATTGGGAAGTTGAACCAGACAACGAGCGGCACGAGGAAGAACCAACCAACAAGCGTTCCAAGGTTGACAAGGAATGCGACTCGGGTTTTCATGAACCAACCAATGGCGAACATGGAAGGCGTGAGGGCAATACCGACGTAGGTGTAGGCAAATGGATTCCAAGCGGTTGATTCGGTCCAGTTGGTGTACCCAAGCGATACACCCTCGCTGTCAATACCGGATGGTTGGTGAATTTTACCGCTTGAATAGAAACTGGCCAGGCCATAATCCCCAATCGCCAATGTTTCTGCAAGCCAATCAAGCAGGGCCAACTTGCGGTCGCCGACCCAAATGAGAGGGTATTCGACCAAGAACAATCCAAACATGGTGACGCTGGTCCATACCCCGATTGTCTTGAGTGATTCACGTGCGTGTTCCACTGCACCAGTGTTGACATCAGAGGCGATATCAAGCATCTTGAGTGTGGCTTCAAAGCCCGGTAACGGCAGTGGATCTTCGACAAGCCAAACACGCCTAAAGATGATGAAGTACATGATTCCCAAGAACCCAGCAAACATGCTGGCAACAATACCGACAAAGGCCAGATTGAACGTATCGGCGTTCGAAATCAGCGGTCCAGTGGCCAATTCATATCGAGCATCAGAAGCGAGAAGGAAAATCGCTGGGAAGGTGAAGATAAATCCAGTTGATGCGTGGGTAGCACCGGTGGTTGCTGAAGTTGCGATGTTGACTTCCGAAGGCGACCATTTGAGGGCCATACCAAGCAAGTAAGCGATGTACCAGGCTGCTGAAATGGCAAGACCAAGTTTGAGACCAATGTAGGCGGTAACTCCTGAAAAGACAGCTCCAATAGCAATTCCGTAGAGCACCTTTGATGTGTTCCAGTGCGACACTTCAAACGATTCTTCGAGGTTCTTTTCCTCAAGGTATTGTTCCAAAACTCCAGTGTTGAGGTTGTTGTACATGTCGTCATCCAACCACGTCAACGTACCCTTCTCAATGGCCTTCAGACCTTGAGGTGTTACGGGTTGGCGGTATGCAGATTTTTCGACACCCATCGTTGGACACATCCAGCGTGCGCATGGCGCACAGGTTGCCGTATCCGTAGCCACTTCAAGACCATTGCTGTTGATTGATGAAGCAAAACGCTTGAGATGGAGTCTGTATTCATCATTCAACGGCGAGATGAATCTTTGATTTTGACCGCAGGAATACCACCCCATACCTCACCAGCAGGGATCACCTTGTACTTTGGAACAACAGCGCGCGAAGCGATAACTGCGCCCTCGCCAATCTGAACGCCTGGCTGAATCATCACACCCGTTCCAATCAGGGCATTGTCGCCGATGGTGATTGGACTCAACACCAGTTCGCCTCGTTCGACCAAATGGCCATTGAGCGTTGCAGCCCCGCCAATCACGACGTTTTTTCCAATGCTGATCAAATTGGGGTCGTTCAAGTTTGGTGTGTTGATTTGTGCCCCACTGCCCACCTTGGCCCCGCAGGCTTGGTAGTACAGATTCGCCAAAACAGAGGGGGCGAAGTGTTGCAATACAGGACGGGTGCAACGTCCTATTTGTCCGCAGAAAGCCCAACGTACAGTGGTCATTGATTGAAGCGGTACGACCTTTTTCTGCTTGATCCTGATGGTGAACAAAAATTGCAATGAGGCAGACAACACCAACATCGAAATCATGTAGATGACTGCAGATGTTGACAACAAGAGGGCTGTTATTGAGGCTTCAATCCATGAGGTTTCAGAAGTGACTGCTTCGCTTGCCCACTGAAAAAACAGCAAGGCAGGGGCCGCAGGAAGACCCCAAACGACAATCATCACCCCAAGCACGACCAGAGAACCGAGGTTTTGCACCACTGAGAAGAGTTTCATGAACAACCCTCTTCGTCAGCGTAAGACCATGCTTACTTGGATTCTTGTGTGGCTGTTTCACCAGCCATTGCCATGCCATTTGCACGGGCCAACCTGTCTTCTTCTGCAGCCACTCGGATCCCCTCTTCGAGGTCCACTCGGCTTGTCAGGTAAGTACCTGCAAGAATCACGATTGTGATCGTTAAGATCGCCACACGGCTATCGAATGTTGAACTGGCAATACCATACAGGAAGGTACCAATCATGGCCGCAGACTTTCCTAAGAATCCAAAGAAACCAAAGAATTCGGAGGTTCGAGTTTCAGGGATGAGCATTGAGAACATCGACCTTGCTTGAGCACCAGCAGCACCCATTGCAATACCAACAAACAGACCCAGAATAATCCATTGCATCGAAACGCTGATTCCGAATGGAGCCCATAGGTTGTCTCTCATGAATGTGGCATAGCCATCAACTGGTCCGCCTTGGTCGACGACGCTTGGGTGTGTGTCACCAACAGTTGCGTTGCCGTCTTCGGGACCACCGACAAACACAATCGAGAACCTGTGGTCGCTGGTGTTGTCGAATTGCGTAACGATTGCCGCAGCGTCGAGGGGTGTGATGTGTTTGACAACGGCTTCTTCACTCGTCGCTTCATCAGCGAGGATTGATGCGCCGAATAGGCCAACCAAAACAATCAGCATAATCAGGATCGCACCAGGGAAACCAAATTCCTTACCTTGAATGAAAACCATTGCACCGCCGAGTAAACCGAGCATGATGAGAATGAATAAACAAACTAAGATGCCCGCACCGAACGTGCTTGATCCTGCTTCTTCGGTGCTGTAATCCGGTTCAGGGAAATGTTCTTCAAAGGCATTTCTGAACGCATCATCGCCCTCTGATGATTCTCCAATCCAGCCTTCATAGCCACGGTCATACAGTGTATCGAGCTCATAGTAAGGTTCGTCAACGGCATCACCATCAATCGATTCGACCCAAGTGAATTGGAAGTCATATCGCTCGGAGTCTTCAACTGCGGAGTCGGCTTCCAGTTCGAGCGGAGAGAATCCCGCAGCAACAACTGCCACTGCAGAGTAAATCAACAATGAGAGCATGAGGGCGAACTTGGTGCCCTTGACATTGGCCAACTTGCCAAACAGCAAGGTCATTGGGATCGCCACAATGTTGACGGTCAAGAGCAGGAAGATGTTCATTGCAGGGTTGAGCCTGAGCACCGATTCACCGAACGCACTCGCCATGCTGGCAATGGTGTTGACACCGTCGTAGAACAAGAGGTAAGCCAGCAAAAAGAGTGCGAGAACTTTGAATTTCTTGATTTCCATAAAGGTCTGACCAACTTGCATGTAGGCTAATTTGGTTGCATGACCAATGCCTTGCCATTCCATATTGGATGGGATTTCTGGTTCTGGAGTCCACTTGAACATCAGCATACCATAGCCCCACCACCACAAGGATGAGCTGACAAAGATCGCTGCGAGGCGGAAGTTTGTATCCCACCCGAATGGACCCATGAGCACGATGAGGTGGAAGATCAGCAGCAAAGAGCCGCCCATGAACCCATAGGCATAACCACGGCTTGAAACATGATCCATACAGCGTTTATCCGCCAGATAAGGCATGAAGGAATAATAGATGACGTTTCCACCTGTGAACCCGACGGTACCAATTGAATACAGCAAGGCGAGGATGATGTATCCATCCGGTCCGAAATACGGTGCTGCACCCATCAGCGCAGTGAAGATTACACCAACTGTGGTGTACCATTTGAGCAACTTCTTCTTGATTGGCATTCGATCGGCAATCACACCTAATGCCGGTGCGGTGACGACGACAAGCAGCATCGAAGCAGTGAGAATGTACGCATAGAATGCGTCACCAGACTGAGTACCTGTGGCTAAGTTGTACAAATTGGCCATCAGTGCTGGCGCAATGACGGTCATGACGGTCAGTGCGTACGCTTGGTTGCCCCAATCGTACCAATACCAGCCCTGAAGGGCTTTTTTATCTGCCTCAGGCATTGCTGCAAGCGCAGCATCCACTGAATAGGGAACTTCGGCTGTTGCTGTTTCTCCACCGGTCATAGAAACGGATGGACCCGTTCGGCTTATCAATACATTTCCGGTGAAGGAGGAAAATCACGCGTATTGTAACAAGAATCCACCTGCCGCAATTAGGCAAAGCAGGTTTTTCGATGTTGGTGAATGGCCAAATCAGCGTTCGATTTTGTACCGTCCGAGTGCTTCCATCCAAAGGATTTCTTGACCGGATGTAACTTCAATGTCCGGATCGAGTGGTAGAATCATCATTGAGTGGTCTTTCATGTTCATGGCGTGGACTTCTTCGCCTTCGATGTGGGTGACCATTGCCTTTCCTTTTTCGATCATTGGAACGTTGATGTTATCGGTCACGGTGCCAACGTGCGAAATTTTCTTCGAGGAAAACAGCGAAACTAATTCGAGGCGAGCCTTAGCAGATCCGTGCTTACCAGGCTTTGATTTCGAAATGCTCAGAATTTTGTAAGCTTCTTCGTCAACGACGCAAAATCGTCCAACTTTTAGCGTGCGAATTTCAACTCGGTCGGTTCCTGGCATAGAATCCCTCTAAACGAGCGCTCATGGTGCTGGCTTATCACCCTTCGCACTTTTCCCAATCAAAATTACAACTCTCGAACATCAAAGCGTTGCCCTGATTGCTCCATGGAGTGCTCAGTGATCAGCGGCATGAGTTGACTTGCGACCGTATCGCTCGCGACCAAATGCCCCTGTTCGTGGAGATCGATGAACGATTGAAGCGAAGGGAAATCTTCCGCAGGTGTGGAGCGAATCTCATGTTGCATACCAGTGTCCACCACGCCTGGTGCCACAGAAATACAACTGATGTTGTTCGCTCGGCCCTCCTCAGCCATGCATCGGGCCCACATATCGAGGCCCGCTTTTGAAACGCAATACGCCGACCATGAACCAATCGGGCGCAAAGAGGCCCCACTGGAGATGGTTGTGATTCGACTTTGCTGTGCACCACCCAAGAGGTGGGTGAGGTGTTGGGTGATGGCTTGAACACCGATCAAATTGACATGAAGACTTCGAGACCAATCGCTGGCATTCGCAGCCTGCATTGGTTTCACAGGTGCTACCGCACCAGCGTTGTGAACAAGGCCGGAAATGAAATCTGCATGAGCGCTGATGGTTTTTGCTGCGGATGCAATGGAATCAAGATCACCCAAATCACATTCAATGCTCATGGAGTGTTTGGAAGAGGCTTTGAGCACACCTTCGACCTCGGTTAATTCAGCTGAGGGGCGGGCTAAGGCAAAGACCGTGTAACCTTGTTGGGACATTTGAATCGCTAAAGAACGACCTATGCCCTTGGAAGCACCCGTGATCACGTAAATTGGAAGCGTCATGGTTTGCCATCGTTGGAGGGATTTTGATTCTGCCGTTCACAACCAGGGTCGAGTCAGTGGTGTCAAATCATGAATTGCATCGTCAATTTCTTGCCGCACAAGAGATGCTTCGTCCTGTCCAAGGTTTTGCTCTATGGCTTGGAGGAGTTTGCGACAACGTCGTGTGGGATCTCCAGACATGCAAGAAAGGGCCAAGAGAAACCTTTGACCCCGTCGCTGCTCTTCTTCGCTTCTCTGAGCGGTGGACGCTGGTGAATCTGGCAACAGCATCAGAAATCGAATTTGATTTGGGTGCATGAAACGAGCGGTTTGAATCTGTGAGTTTAGCCCTTCATACACCTCGTGGAATAGACCGGGAGAGATGGTGTTGATGCCCTCGGGAAACGCATGAGAGACGAGTTTGGGCGTTAATTCATGACCCACAAGTCTTGAGCGCATGTCGCGAACCATCGAACGCGTCCCAAGCATGTTGAGGAAAATGAAGAATGGGAGCGCAGCAAGCATCGAATAGGCACGAACTGCAACCCGTCCAATCAACCTAGCCCACAATCGACGGAGAATGATTTTGAACATGGTCGCCGACACGACAATGCGAACTTTCCCCAACGCTTTACGAATGACATGACCAACTTTTCCAATATGGGCAAGTGGATCAATACCAAACATGGTTGCCTTGAAACCAGGTGCGCCAAGGGCAGCATGAATCAACCAGTGAGGGATGGAATGCTCCAAGTCCACCGTTTCCAGTTCTTCATTTGGGATGCCGAGAATGCTTGCCATCCGTGCAGCTGTTCGAAGAGCATCACGGTAAATGAACAACAATTCAAACGCCGTAGCAAATGAACTTAGAACGGTCAAAATCAAGATGATTTGAACATCTGACAAACCGCTGGCAGAAGGATGTTCGTATAAGAAAAAAGCCAGACCGAAGAGGAGCAGGCCGAGGATAAGGCCAATTAAACCCGCTCGGGCAACGACAAGCCGTCCAATCAAGTCAAGGCGAGCATCTGCTTCCCTTCTGTCCGGGATGTACACTTCAGGATTCGAATTCACAGAGTGGATGAAGCGGGCGATAGCCCAATCCTGAACCTTAGTGAACACAGCCTAAACCCACATCAGTAGGTGTAAAACCCTTGGCCCGTTTTACGACCGAGTTTTCCTTCCTCGACCATGTCAACCAACAATTGTGCAGGAGCGTACTTGTCGTCACCCATGCCATCGTGAAGGACATTCATAATGTGGAGAACGGTGTCCAACCCAATCAAATCTGAGAGCGCAAGGGGGCCAATTGGATGGTTCATTCCCAATTTCATGATGCCGTCAATGGCTTCCGGTTCGGCAACGCCCTCTTGCAGGGTGAGGATTGCTTCGTTGAGCATTGGGCAGAGAATACGATTTGAGACAAAACCCGGGGCATCGTTGCACGAGAGGGCTGTTTTCCCCATGGTTGCAGAGGCTTCGATGACTGCGGCGTTTGTTTCTGGACTGGTGTCCTTCCCGTTGATGATCTCAACCAATTTCATGATTGGTACAGGATTCATGAAGTGCATTCCAATGACGCGGTCAGGGCGACTGGTGGCTTCTGCAATGGTAGAAATCGATATGGATGAGGTGTTTGATGCAAGAATCGTTTCTGGTTTACAGATGCTGTCAAGTTCACTGAAAATACTCTGTTTCAATTCTAAAATCTCAGGTACTGCTTCGACAACCAAGTCGCAGTCTGCACATGCGGTGCGATCAATGGCGGTCGAAATCCGAGCACGGGCTGCGTCAGCGTCTTCTTGCGACATGCGGTCTTTTGAGACGAGTTTGGCAAGAGATTTTTCGATTGAGGCGATGCCTCGATCGACATAGGTCTGTTCGATGTCAATCATGGTCACTGTGTAACCTGCGCAAGCAGCGACTTGCGTGATGCCATTCCCCATTTGTCCTGCTCCTAATACGGCAATTTTTGCGATGCTCATGTGACTCAACGCTCAGCCCAAGCGGAGGGGATTCATCAACCTGCTCCAACGTCGATGCTGGGCTGTTGTGCATTTCGTTCTGGCCAAAGGAGGATCAGACTGAACCTGTTGATGCACTCCGCAGACTTAGGAGTTAGAGGTAGCCCGACTCGGATTTGAACCGAGGTCGGCGGGACCAAAACCCACCATGATGGACCCCTACACTATCGGGCTATGGAACAAGGGCGGTAGGCTCACCCTTTTGTTTTTGTCGGCTCCCGAATGTGGAACATCAGTCCAAATAGGAACTAAGTGTTGATTCGCTTATGCGTTGTTTCGCACTGGTGATGAACTCGTCCAAATCAATGCCCTGCTCCTGCTGGTAGACTTTTGCCTGAAGGCCCATGTCGAGTTTATCCAATTGTTTAACGAAGACAGCTTCTGGAGTGCTGCCGGTCTCATATTCATCAAAAAGACTGAGCCACTGAGGAGCCATATCCTTCATGGCTTGACGTTCATCTTGCGCTTTAGTCGAGCAATCATCGTGTGGGGTCAAGTCACCAACACGGACCTCGGGAAGATCGTGAACCAAACAGAGGCTCAACACTTTCGACAGGTCAAGATGCTGTGGACACAGATGCAATGCCAGCAGGCTCATGCCCCAAGAGTGTGCGGCCACAGATTCTGGTGCTTCTACGCCTGCACGAACCCAACCAGCCCGTGCTACATTTTTGAGATGGAGCCACTCCAAGATGCCTTCGTCCATGCCCAAGCCAACACACAAGCCCTCAAAACCCCCACCCCTGTTCGGACACCATGGAACTTGGTGAACCGTCATGGTGGCAAGATGCACTCGTGCAGCTGAACCAAGATGAATTGCTGGGCCCAATTGTCAAGCGGTATCCTGAAGGTGGACTCAGCGGCAAGGGGAATGTCTTTTCCACAATCATTCGAGCCATTGTTGGGCAACAAATTTCTGTGCTTGCGGCTGATGCAGTGTGGGGACGCTTGGAAGCATTTGTCGGTCGCATTGATCCCGACAGCATTTCCAAGAAAACGCCAGAAGAATTGGCTACGTGCGGTTTAACCCGGTCAAAAGCATCCTACATCCATGGTCTTGCAAGGGATGCAGAACGATTGCTGACTTTCGAATGGAGCGAATCTTCTGACAAAGAAATCCATGCCCACCTCACTTCATTTCGAGGAGTGGGGCCGTGGACTTCAGAAATGGTCTGCATCTTTGCGCTGCTCCGCCCTGACGTGTTTAGCATCGGCGACATTGGATTGATCAAAGCGGTCAAAATTCTTGACAAGAGCGTTGAGACCAATGACCAGGTTGTCAAAACTGCAGAGCGATGGGCACCCTACAGAACCGCTGCTTGCTGGTTTTTGTGGCGAATGTTAGACCCTGTTCCAGTCGAATACTGACTTCCGAAGGATTGACAACAACCAACCTCAAGCGTCCATCATGAGCGAAGATGCGTCAGAGGGCCAAACCTTGTCTGATCGTCTTCAAGAAACAAGCACAAAGCTTGCCGACCTCACAAAAAAAGCAAGCGCCGCGACCCGCGCTGGACTCAGCGCAACAGCCGAGGCGAGTAAGATCGCCGTAGGAAAAGCCGGAGAGGTCAGTAAGAATGCTGTGGAAAAGGCAACCGAAGCAAGTAAAAACGCTGTCGGTAAAGCCAATGCAGCGGTTCAAAAAACCGTTGAAGAAACCAAAGCTAAGCGAGAGGCACGACGGGAAGAAAAAATCCATCAAACAAAAGAGGCGTTGAGTTCGGAACCGCTGTTTGACGACGTACCTCCAATGGTTGTGCTGCCGGAATTTGAACAGCAACGAATGAACGTGGTCAACGAGCAACAAACGAACCAGTTGTTGCTTCTTGAGGAAATGCAACGACTGTCATCGCGAGTCGACAGCCTCGAAAAGCGCAACAGAATGATGGCCACCTACGCTCAATCCAAAGGAGTGGAATTGCCGGAGGAAATCATGGAGATTGATGAAAAAGCGAGGAAAAATCAACAATTCATCAGTGCCGGAGAAGCGATGGGAGAAATCTTACACATATTGGGCGCTTCGATGATGTTCGTGGTTGCTTTGGTCGGACTCGACTATGCTGTGACTGAGCAGGGTTGGACTCTATCCGCTGCTTATCCAGCCGATTTAGCGGTCTGGGCCATTGGGTCATTCCTATGGGTGCTGTACCTGCTTCACCGACTCATTCGAGCTGGCCTACCAATCCCTATGTTAATCCGTTTACAAACCGCATTGGCGGTTGGCATAACGACCCTCATGGGATTAATGATGAACAACGATTCAATGACGACTGTTTCAAACGTTTGGACCTGGGGTACTGTGCTGGCGATTGGCCTCGTGTTAGGTGGCAGCATGGTGGCAACAGCTTGGCGGTCAACCAAGCGCTTAGTCGGCATCCGAGAAACAATCGAAGTCATCGAGTGATGGCTTCTGAATCCTTGAACAGATCACGAGTGATGTTCTTCTGATGGGATTCAAGCGTTCCACCGCCAATCTCCAAAAGTTTGGCATCACGCCACAGACGCTCAACATGGTATTCTGCAACATAGCCGTAGCCACCCATGACCTGCATGGCTGCGTCTGCGATTTCTTTTGCTGCGGTGGTGGTGAACAATTTGACACCGTCCGAATCGAGGCGCTGGCCAGCGGTTCCAATGGTCAGGCTGTTGGCTGTGTCATAGACATAGGCCCTCATAGCACGGTACTTTGCCCATGATTCACCAATGTAGCGTTGCATTTGTCCAAAGTCGCGAATTTGAGTTTTGAAGGCTGAACGTTCTGTGGCGTACTTGTTCATTTCTTCGAGCGAACGGCGGGCGATGCCGAGCGCCATTGCTGCGAGGGTCAATCGTTCGAGTTCGAGGTTGCCCATCATGTGGATGAGCGATTCACCCGGGGCACCGACGATGTTTTCTGCTGGAACAATGCAATCATCAAAAACGAGTTCTGCTGTGTTTGATGCCCGCATTCCAGTCTTGTCGAAAATCTTCTGCCCGACCGAATACCCCGGCATACCAGCTTCGACAAGGAAGGTCGACATTTGCACCCGTCCTCGGTCATCAGTACCGGTCTTGGCATAGACCCAAACCACGTCTGCTGGCGTGCCTTGGTCGTCAAGGCAACCGTTGGTGATCCACATCTTTCGCCCGTTGATGCACCATGTTCCGTCGTCGCGTTGAACTGCGGTGGTGGACAAGCCGAGCACGTCTGTTCCTGCATCTGGCTCAGACATGGCCATAGCCCCGATCCATTCACCGGAACAGACCTTTGGAAGAATGCGAGATTTTTGTTCATCCGTGCCATTGTATGCCAAATTGTTGACAAAGAGCATCGAGTGAGCAAGATAGGCCAAGGCGAATCCGGGGTCGGATGCCGAGAGTTCTTCATGAACAATAGCGCATGCTGTAGCGTCAAGACCGGCTCCGCCGTACTCTTCTTGGGCGCTGATGCCTAAAAGTCCGAGTTCGCCCATTGAACGAAGAAGTTCAAGATTGAATCGTTCATGCTTGTCATGTTCAAAGGCCTGTGGCTCGACGTATTCCTTTGTCCAGTCCCTAACCATTTCACGAAGCATTGTGTGTTCTTCACTTGGGTTTGCAATGTCCATTGAGGTCACCTACACCCCATGGAGGAGCATCCCCCTTTTCACCCTTTGTCGGGCAAAAGGTCTCAGCGACGAAAAAGGCCGCGGCGGCTTTGCCTATTTTTGCTGGGGCGAACCCGGCGTGGAGGTGGTGCCGTTTCTTGCTCAGCACCCATAGCAGGGCGGTTCCGCGTTTGCGAAGGTGGGCCACGGCGACGTTGAGGCGGTGCCATCTGGGGAACTGCACGCTTGACCTTGCGGACTTTCCGTGCAGGACTGCGAGGGATTTTCCGAGCCCGCTGACCCACATGTCGCAAATGACTGTTCTCCGTTTGTGCCTTCTTGGTCCGGGTGTCGATTCCAGCGTTGTTCAACACTTGTGTGGCCAATTGACGAGGTGAGGAGGAAACCGTGACCTCTTCGACGATCCTGTTGGCAAGGTGTTCAAGGGTCGCATCGCCTTTGACAGTTGGGCGGCGTCGAACATCAACGTGGAGCGTTGGTTCCTTCTTTTTCGGAACCTCATCCATCAATCCAATCAAAAAATTCGTGCTCAAAGCATCCTGCTTTCGCTCACCCATACGCATCCCATCCAGTCCTCTATCGGGCTTGAAATGGTTATCAACGTTCCCCGTCGCATTCTGCTAAAAACGGTGTTTTTGGGGGGTGAAACGGGGGTGGCGATTCACTCGCTTTCGCCCTTCATGGCTGTGACGAAATCCCTGTAATCCTTCTCTTCATCAAATTCGATTGGGATCACCATTAGTTCAAGGCAGTCTTGGCACTGATAGCGTTGACCGGTCATGAAACCAACATACGGGTAGACTCTGATTCCATAACATGCGATGCAAACTCGAAACGACATTTGGTTCTCTCCAATCGGTGCTGGTGATGGACGCTCATAGTGCTTGGTTTTCTTCTTGGGAGAATTCAAGCGGTTTTTGGACTCGAACCACAGCCCGTTCAAACGGCTCATTTCTCGGGCGAAGCGCCGAGCGCTTCATCATTCCAAGAATGCCCCAAAGACCGACAAACATGGCTTTGAGTGATTTGAATGGATGGCGCAACCACCGCAGGGGGTTGCCCATGCCCGCCAATGGATAGCGAAGCTGTTCGACCATCGTCATGGGCATCACCTCTTCCACACCATAGATGGTTGGGCGCTTGTCTTTGGGCATGTAGTAGGTGCCAAAGATCATGTCCCACAGCGGCAAGAAGGTGGAATAGTTGCTCCAAATGGCCTCTTCTTCACTTGAGTGATGCCAATGGTGGAATTCAGGTGTCATGATCAGGCGATGAAGCGGACGCAATCGAAGGCGAACATTGGCATGTAAAAACAGACCCAAGACGATTTGCACCACCGCAATCAGGCCAGAAAATTCAGGACTAAATCCAGCGGCAAGCAAGAAGAAAAAGGCTGGGGCAATCAAGGTGCCATCAAAGGGGTGAGCACGGAACCCACTGGCCCAATCCATGTGTTCGGGCGAATGGTGGACAGCGTGGAACTTCCACAATTGAGGCACTTCATGGTACCAACGATGCGTCCAATAGCCCGCCAAGTCAAACAGCGCCACCCCGACGATCAGCAGGTAAGGCTGTGGAATCGATTGAATCACTGGCTTCAACAACAATCCAGGAACCCAAGCAAAACTCAGCACGCCAACAAACACCGCTGCGATTAAGCCCACAGACTGCAATAACGGGGAGGCAAACGCATAACCAACATCGAGAGAAAGGTGAGGACGACGGAATTTTTGGTGCGCATGTCGGGGAAAAAGGCGCTCGAAAGGCACAACGAGGATGAACAGGACAATCACTGCGCCCAAGCCATCTTGCGAACGGTACAAGGCTGCCCCTGCGATCAGCAGCGCCAACACCCTCAGCACAATGGCACGAGGCCAACCACCGACTGGTGGTAATGATGGTGCGGGTGGCACATCATCAACTGACAGCGAGGCGGAAGCAAGTTCCTCCTTCTCTGCCATGATGCTTGGTTGGCTTACAACCTAATTATCACCATCGTTGCCTTGTTCAACTTGAACAGGAGAGCATGGAGCAACCGACACGGTTTCGTGCCCATTCAGGTCGGCGTTGGAACCAACGTTCTTCCTGTTCTGGTTGTTCATCGTAGGGATTCATCAACAGTGAATGAAGGTCTTCACATAGGGTGAAATCACCCTTCTCCGCCTCATCGATGGCCAGTTGGGCCATCCAATTTCTCAAGACGTATTTTGGATTGGAAGCCATCATTGTTGCTCGGTCTGGTTCTCCACCAACCCTGGCCCACCACTCATGGAGCCAGGCTTGTAAGGGTGCCTCCGCTTCGCCGATTGGTTGGTAAAAGGCATCGGAAAGCAACGACACATTTGGTGCAGCAATCGAGGCAAGAGTGCGGAAAAATATGGTCATGTCCGTTTCTATAATCTGTAATGCTGAGTTCAGTTGGACCACCAATTCCTGATCTTCATCTCGCCAAACTCCAAGGCCTAATTTTGCTGCCCACATGGCATTATGATGCTGATTGAACACCTCGCCATAGTGATCTAAAACGCCCTCGAGGCGTTGAGGTTCTTGCATAAGTGGAATGAGACTCTCCAGCCATCGAGCGAGGTTCCATGCCCCGATTTGTGGTTGTTGTCCATACCTGTAGCGGCGGTGTGAGGCATCGGTGGTGTTCGGGGTCCAGCCAGGATTGTAATCCTCAAGCCAGCCATAGGGTCCGTAATCGATGGTCAGGCCGTGAATCGACATGTTATCGGTGTTCATGACGCCATGGACAAATCCGACTCGCATCCAATGAGCAATCATCAGCGCCGTTGTTTCTGCCACTTCACTGGCCCAAGCCACTACCCCCTCGTCGCTGTCCACCGAATGGTGAGGGAAATGGTGCTTGATGGTGTGATTCACAAGGGCGCGTAATGTAGCTTCATCGCCAGTGGAGGTGTGAATTTGAAAACTGCCAAAGCGAATGAAACTCTGAGCAACCCTGCACACGACTGCGCCTTGTTCTAATTCTTTATTGCCGTTGTAAAGCACGTCACGCATCACGCTTTCACCCGTGGTGCACAGCGAAAGTGCCCGTGTGGTGGGCACGCCGAGATGATGCATTGCTTCGCTGCAGAGGAATTCTCGAACTGAAGACCGGAGGACTGCTTTTCCATCAGCGAATCTGGAATACGGTGTGTGTCCGGCGCCTTTGAGCTGCAACTCTAACGCACCTTCTCGAGTTCGCACTTCACCGAGCGTGATCGCCCGACCGTCCCCCAATTGACCGGCCCAATTCCCGAATTGATGACCTCCATAGCGTTGAGCATACGGCACCATGCCATCGACCAAAACGCCGCCTGCGAGAACCTCAGGCTGACCTTTGTGCAGGTTCAGTTGAGCGGCCAGTTCTGTTGACCACAAGGCCAAGGTTGGGCTAGGTGCCTTGAAGGGAGTGGCTTTCGACCAACATGCATTTGGCACCTGGCGAGAAGGACCATCAGATTGAGGATCGCCCGGTGTTTCTTCGGTAAAACGTGACAACCAATCGAGCGATTCGAGTGGTCCCATGGTAAAGCGTCGGGTGTGATTGCTATCAACCTGCGTGCGAATCATTCAATCGAAGCGTCACTGAACAAGCGCAACACAACAACGCCTGCAACGATGAGGCCAATACCGATGAGAGCCGCAGCATCAAGTCGCTGGTCCAAAAAAAACACCGAGATGAGGGCAATACCTGCCACTCCGACGCCTGACCACACTGCATAAGCTATGCCAATTGGAATCGTGTCGAGCGTCAGGGAAAGAAAATAGAAAGCGGCACCATAGCCGAACAGAACAATCAATGAAGGCAGGAGTTTGGTGAACCCTTCCGTTGATTTCAATGAAGATGTTGCCACAACTTCGGAAACGATTGCCAAAGTGAGCAGAACCCATTTGTTCATCTTCCTTCCCACCCTTTCAATCCTATCTTAAGTGAAGATCGGTTCTTAATCGACGGTTCAACAGCAATCTTCAATTTTCATTGGAGCACTGATGAACGATACTTTGTCGACATTCGGTGTGGTGTTCAGTTGTTCAAAGACCGAGCGGACGTGAGGTGCTTCACCTTTCACGTGCACAACGTCAACACATGAATGGCACGAATGGCCGAGCCGACTGCTATGATGGTAGGCGGCGACTTCAACTGAACCTGTTCTGCTGACCATCAGTTTCTGTTCGCTTCCGTGCTGGTAATAGACAACAAGATGCCCTTCGACCACCTCTTGATCAGCCATCTGCATGAGATCGCCGCGTTGTTGGTGTTCAGCAAAGAAGAGTGCTGCGTCCCTAAGAAAGCGGCTTCTGTTTTTGTATCCTGAACGATCAATGAGGTTGTCAAAGTCTTTTGCAAACTCGTCATCGGCGCTGAATGAAATGATTCTGCTCATGAATCTTCGATGAACCCACCCCTAATAATAATTACCGAATCAATAATTATTAGGATTCATTAAATAGTTAATAGTCTGCGGAAGAGCCATGAACGCCAATTGGAAACGCGCCATGCTCGCCAGCCTAATTTTGATTTTTTCAAGCCTCGCAGGTTGCTTGGATGCAAACAATGATGGCATTGTAGTCAATGATTCCACAGACTCCCTTGGAGTTGTTATGGTCTCAACATACCACATTGGAGAACTCGTCAAGGGCATCGCTGGAGATCAAGTCACCATGGAATACATGAGCCAAGACAACATACCAGCGCACGACTATGAACCATCGACCTCCGATCTCATTCGCCTCCAGAACGCTGATGTGTTCTTCTACCACGGATTGGGACTCGAGCCATGGGTCGAAGCAACCCTCTCCTCTTTGGGCGATGACGCACCGACTTCCATCGAAGTCCACACCATGCCAACTGGCCAAGACACCCTCGATTACGAAGGCGTGCTCGTTGCGGACTTGTGTCAAACACTCTCCGAAGGCCCTTACGAAGACATCGAACTCGCTGATGAAGAAGACCACGCTGATGACGTCGAAATTCATGCCGAGTACACCGCATTCAACATGGAATTCCATGAGGAAGACCACGATGGCCACGGCGATGAAGAAGATCATGATGAAGACGGCCACGACGACCATGACGACCATGATGGTGGACACGAAGGTCACGCTCACATTGAGGCTGAGGAAACCATCGCCAATCCAGCGGGCTGCCCAGCTGACTCCATGATTTCCATCTTCCATCTCGAAGAAGGCGAGTATGTCCTTGAATTCGACGCAGAACACCCTGAAGATTTCACAATGGCCGTTCTCAAAATGGGAGGCGGACACGCCCACCATGATCACGGTGACGAGCACGGTGACGAGCACGGCGTTTGCCACGACATGGCTGATCACACCAACAACGACATCGACAACGAAGCAGACTGTGAAGCAGGCGGGTTCATGTGGATGGAAGAGGACGATCACGATGACCACGAAGGCGACTCCTGCCACGACACTGCATCACATGCCAACACAAACCACACGACAGAAGAAGAGTGTGAAGCAGCTGGCCACATGTGGATGGAAGGCGAACACCATGAAGAAGAAATGACTGCTGAGCACATGCTCGAAGCATTCGATTCAGACAATGACAGTCACCTCTCCTGGGACGAATTGTGGGCAGGCATGGACGCCGACCACGACGACCATCATGAAGAAAACGAAACTCACGACGAGAACGAAACTCACGATGAAGACGAACACATGGAAGAATACCTCATGTGGATGTTTAACCAATCCGACGTTGATGGAGACGGTCTGCTTGACATGGCTGAAATTGGCCAACTCATCGAGATGATGGAGAGCGACGTCCCAACCCCTGAACAAGCGCTCATCATGGCTGACGTCAACGATGACGATCACCTCTCTTGGGACGAGTTCTGGAATGCATGGGCTGGAGAAGAAGACCATGACGAGGATCACGGCGACGATGATTCAGGCATGGTCTGCTACGACATGTCAACCCACACCGTCGATGCAAGCCACACCACAGAAACTGACTGTGAGGCTGCAGGATTGATGTGGACTGCTGCTACCGGCGGACCTGGTGGCGAAGAAGATCACGACGACCATGACGCACACGACGAGCACGAAGAAGAAATCGTCATGGAAATGTTCAACGAATCCGACATGGATGGCGACGGTTTGCTCAACATGAGCGAACTCGAACACTTCATCGAAGACTTGGATGCATGGGAAAACCCACCAATGGGCTACGTGACGCTTCACGTTGAGGCTGAGGGCGAATATGGATTCGCACACCCAACCGACCTTGAATTCCACCTCATGATGGCCGGCGACGGTCATGAAGGACATGACGACCATGCTGGTCACGATGACCACGGCGACGAAGACGGACATGACGAAGATGAGGAAGGTCACGATGAAGGCGAGGAAGAAGGTCACGATGAAGGTGAGGAAGAAGGTCACGACGATGAAGACGGACATGATGATCATGCTGACGAAGAATCGCTTAACTTCGACCCACACAGCTGGCTTAACCCATTGGCGTTCAAAGCACAAGTAACTGTTGTCCAGGATGCACTCACTACCGCCTTCCCAAGTGGAGCGGATGAATTCCAATCCAATGCCGACGCCTATGGCGCAGAACTCACCGCACTGGATGCAGCATTCGATGCAGCCTTTGGTGAAGATGGAACATGCATGGCAGGCGGGCACGAGAAGACCGTTGCTGCAAACCACAATGCATACTCATACATTGCTGTTCAATATGACATTCAATTCGTGACTGTCCACGGACTCGACCCTGAAGGTGAACCATCACCTGAAGACGTGGCCAAGGTGGTCAACTTCATCAACGAGGAAGAAATTAGTGTCCTGTTCGTTGAAGAATACACAGACCAATCCTCAATTCAAAGCATCGTTGATGAAACTGGCGTGGAGATCAAGATCCTCTACACCATGGAAATGGCACCAAGTGACTCGACTGATGATTACCTTTCCATGATGGCCAAGAACATTGACAATCTTGCAACTGGTATGGGATGCTAAATCACACCTACTGACTGAATCAGGACAAACGAGGTGTTTTGATGCATATGATCGATACGGTCCCAATTTTATTTGTCGGTGGAGCCTTCCTGTTCCTCATTGGGCGGATGGTGGTTGACTACATCAAAGCCAAGTCCGCTTGAATTTGGTGGTATTTGCCCTGCGGTGTAAAATACGGCACAGAACTCGCAACAACAACGGGGCCAGCGAATGGAATCAATTACCATCCGACAACCAGACGGTAAGGACATGATTCTCTCGATCGAGAACATGTCGGTGGCAAGGTCTGGAAAGCTGATCCTTAAGGACATAAATTTACAGATTCACAAGGGTGAATTCGTAGGTCTGGTCGGCCCTAACGGGAGCGGTAAATCGACGCTTCTGCTCAGCATCCTTGGCATATTGAAGACACAGAGCGGCTCAGTCAAGATGTTTGGTCATCCACCAATGTCGAAGAATCTCCATGGAAACATTGGGTGGGTCTCGCAAGCAGCAGCGAACCTACCTCGGGACATCAAAATCACAGTTCGCGAATTGGTTCAACTTGGCACAGTCAATGCGAAAAATTTGTTTCGACTCTTCGATAAGGATCGAGCCGCCCGAGTGGAGAAGGCCATTCAAATGGTGGATCTGCTGGATGTGAAGAACACAGACATCGGTCGTTTGTCTGGGGGACAGCGCCAGCGTGCAGTGATTGCAAGAGCGCTGGCGTCAGAAGCGGAATTTATTATCCTCGACGAGCCATTGGTTGGTATTGATCGTGACGCTCGGAATTCGCTGCTCAAATTGTTGGACAACCTGTGTCATGAGGAGGGAAAGACCATCCTCATGGTGTCTCACGATTTAGCAGCAATTCGGCAAACAGCCCACCGAATGATATTCTTGGAAGAGAGCATTCGATTCGATGGCGACACAGAAGAGTTCCCTGATTTGGTCAGCCTTGCCGACCTTCGGGGCATTGGCCAGGTGCATGACGGCATGCACAGCCACAACCACACAAATGCACCTTCAAAGGAGGAAGAATAATGGGAATTGGCTCCACATTGCTCGATCTCACATCTCCGGTTCTAGAAGCGATAGCACCCTTCATGCCTGGCGAAATTTTTCCTTATTTTTTCTCGATGGACATGCTGCAGCGTGCCATGTTGGCAGCGATCATGGTGACCATTGTGGCAGGTGTTCTAGGGACCTTCTTGTTGATTCAAAATTTAGCGCTCATCGGTGATGGATTGGCTCACGTGTCGTTCGGGGGGGTTGCTGTCGGAATCGTACTTGGCGCAACATCGCCTTTGTGGTATGCACTGGTGTTTAGTGTTGTAGCTGCCATTTTAATTCATGAAATGCAATCGAGGGAAATGCTCACTGGTGATGCATCAATTGCCATCTTCTTGACAGGAATGTTGGCCCTTGGGCTTGTCATCCTCCGTGTATCAGGGGGTGGAATCACCTCAGACATTCACAGTTACCTGTTTGGAAACCTTTTGTTGATCGATGAAGGAAGCCTTGATTTCATCAGCCTCATCTGTGTGTCTGCCCTTCTGGTGTTGGTCTTCCTTCGAAACGGCCTGCTTGCAACAGCCATTGATCCAATTTCCGCTCGTGTTCAAGGCCTGCCTGTTCGCAACATTGGCCTTCTTTTCAGCATCACAACTGCAGCGGTTGTCGTCAGCATGGTGCAGGTTGTCGGAACCCTTCTCGTGACCGCCTTGCTTGTCACCCCAGCGGCAACTGCCAAACTGGTTGGAACGAGTTTCAAATCATGCTTGTTATGGACGCAATTGTTTGGACTCCTCTCGGTCTTGATTGGTTTGTATTTCTCTGCAGAAATGGACACCGGTAGCGGCTCGATGATCGCTTTGGTTGCAGCATTGATTTTCGCAACCGTCGCGGTTGGTCAAATCGTGTTCCGAGCCGTGTTTCACCCGGACGATAACGCATCATGATTTGGCCGTCCGTCGTGGATTCGTTAAGAATCGGGAAGACCTTTGCCCTACTTCGTTACCGAAATGTCCAATTTTGAACAGCCGAAAAAGGCTTACTGAACCCATTGCTTCCATTCAGCATTCGAAGATCGGCGGTAATACCATGCTCCGCTGCCAGTGGGGTACTCGAGGTATTCGTGCCCGTCCGATTCATTGAGGTTCCCTTTCATTTCCTTTGAAGGACGCCCAATATCTGTTTGCACAGCATTGACTGCGTTCTGAGGTTGAAGGTCAGTGTCCAATGTTCGCATCAACACGTCTTGCGACATGTATTCAGTTCGTGCGTCTGTGTCCATAGCGCCACCCAAACCGAAATATGCATCGTTGTGTGCGATGCGACTGACATCTGAGGGCTCCATCGCAAGCAAATCGGCAACGAGGGTGTTCATTTTCTCCAAAGTGACCTTCTTGATCTCGCTGTTTGTGTAGCGGGCGGTCAGTTCGGATTTCACCTGGAAGAGTTCATCGCGCAGCACCTCTGGGTCATCGTGATATGTTTGAACAAGGGATTTGAGATACTCCAATTCTCGTACCTCTTCCTCATTGAGCTTTGCGTTTGAGCGAAACACCCGAACCCATCGAATTGAATCTGGCAACAATGCGGCAACCATGTTGGTCTGAAGGAAACCAAACAAGGCAACGATGATGGCGCTGACACCAACAGTTTGGATGACCGCACCTTGTTCGCCAGAACTCAACGATTCAAAGAAACTCCTCGGTGCGTCATTTTGCACTGGGCAACCATCGGCGTCAACCGTTGTTCCAGCCGCCGTTCCAAGGCAATCGTCTTTGAAATCATCAACGCCATCACCATCTTCATCGATCAGGCATCCATCAACATCAACATAGCCAAAGGCCACGGTTCCCGGGCAAAGGTCGTACAGGTCATCGACTCCGTCGTTGTCAGAATCAACAGGTCCTGTTTGATTTGTTTCGTTGGATGAGGCATTGGAATTGTTCTCAGCATCGTTTTCATAAATGTCTGCAATGCCATCTCCATCGAGATCAAGGCAGCCGAAGTAACCGTCGACAGTGGAGTTGCCCGCCTCACTTGGGCAATGGTCTGCAAGGGTTGCTCCATCGACAAACTCTCCCGGCCAAACAAACAGTCGAGTTGAGTTCCATGATGCATTGCCCCAATTATCGCCGTAGCCGTCACCATCGGTATCGGACCATTGAGTGGAGAGGTTCACGAAGGCGTCAGGGTTGTTTCCTGATGCGTTGTCGCCATAACCGTCGCCATCAGAATCAAGCCATTGGGTTGCATCATTCGGGAAGGCATCATCGATGTTGGCAATTGAGTCTCCATCGCTGTCATCATCGCTGTGTTGATTCGGGTTGGGGTCGCTGTTGTCGCCAATTCCATCGCCGTCGGAGTCCAGCGTTTCATTGGCGTCGTTGGGGAAAGCATCGGCGTTGTCGCCGACACCATCGCCGTCTGAATCGAGCGTTTCATTGGCGTCTTGAGGGAAAGCATCGGCGTTGTCACCAACCCCGTCTGCATCGGAATCGACGGATTCACTGGCATCGTTTGGAAAAACATCAGCGTTGTCACCAACACCATCGCCATCGGTGTCCAGCGTTTCGCTGGCATCGTCTGGGAACGCATCGGCGTTATCGCCAACGCCATCACCATCAGCATCGCCCCATTCAGAGGCATCAGCTGGGAAAGAATCGGTAGAATCGCTGAACCCATCCCCATCGCTGTCTGGACAACCAACTTCGCCTGAAGTGGAATCTCCAGCGGTGTTCGGGCAGTCATCATCGGCATTGAGCACGCCGTCACTGTCCAAATCATCCGGGGAGATGAACGTGAATGAAGCACCCGTCGGGTGGCTCGTATCGTCCTTGTCCCATAGCGTGAGATCGACTGTATCTGCGGTTTGGCCTGCTGTTGGTGTTGTCACAACGATGGTCGTGTCGTTGACCACGGTCCCTGTCACGGAGCCATATTGACCGAATTGAACGATTATTTCCATAG
>Ga0209716_1000321_pt1 | contig 47896 bp, 50 predicted proteins | sample COGITO_mtgs_1205_FD_184811 | JGI IMG/M metagenome (GOLD analysis project Ga0209716, IMG submission 184811) | Pelagic marine microbial communities from North Sea - COGITO_mtgs_120531 (SPAdes) (version 2) | ecosystem: Environmental > Aquatic > Marine > Epipelagic ...
ATAACTTGAAGGTTTTATACTCTTCATCTTTTGCCATTAATAGTCATCATCAAATTTTTTATTTTTATGCTTATCTTTACTATATGAATTACTATTTCTTTCTTTTTGTAAAAGATTTGCATCTTTTAATAGTATAGATCTTTCATTTTCAAAACTCTCCGAGTGTTCATTTACAAATTGCATAGTTTTTTCTATGAAATTTTTTAAGTCAGTTAAATATGCTGAATACAATTCCATTTCTTGTGCTTTTTTCATATCCTCATAGTTCTTTAAAGTTCTTGCCTTAAATAACTCATGATTAAAGTTTTCTAATTTCAATAAAGATACAGTTCTTGTAAAAAATTTTTCTAAAACTCTTATGTATCTAATTCTTAGCTGTTTTACATGTATTTCTTTAATGATAACTCCATATCTTAAGTTCGTGTAGTAATTACTGTGTTATTTAAATTATTATAGCAAAAAGTTTTTTATTGTTTATAAAACTATTACATTTTGTAATATATATGTAATTTAAAATTATCTACTTGACTCAAACCGAAGCTAAAGTAAATTGATAGGAATGTAAGACTTTTTATAATATAATCGCAGTAAAATTAAAAGAAGAAATATATTCTATGACTCGAAACAATTTAGATAATCCTATCTTTCTATTCGCATTATTGTTAGTAATTATTACAATAAATACAATTTCTTCTATACATTTTTTATTGATTATGATTTCAGGTGTTACTTTTATTTCTTTTTATTTATCTCTTAAAAGAAAATATCCTTATTCTCTTTTTTTCATAGTTTTAACATTTACTTTTATTGAAATAAATTCCGGATTAAAGCCTTTTTCTTTAAGTTTGTTATCTCTTTTTATTTACATATTTATTATTCCAAAAGTTGATAGAATTATGTCTTTTAACAAACTAAATGAATATATTTATATTTTAATTTTTTATCTTGGTGTTTTTCTAATTTGGGTTATGACATTAGGAATGTCTGATAATTTTATAACTATAATATTTGTAAATATTATTATAGACTTATTATTTTTTGGAGTATTTATTTGATAAATAGATTAAATATTATTTTTTTATTCATCTTTCTTATTTTAATAACTCTACTTTCAAGAGTGTATTTTTTAAGTATAAAATCAAATACATACTATGAAGAACTTTCAAAAAGAAATTATGTTAGTAGAGTAGAAAAAATACCAGTTAGAGGAATAATTGAAGATAGAAATGGAAAAAAATTAGCTGTTAATCAAATGGGGTTTTCTATTTTAATTAAACCACATTTAAATTCAAAGAAAAGCAAAAGAAAACTTGAAGAATCAATTGATTTAATTGTAGAACATTTTCCAAATTTAGAAAAGAAAAAAATTTTAAAAGCTTATAAGAGAAAAGATTCTCCTTATAATCACGACTTTGTAAAAGTTGTGGAATATATACCCTATCAAGATTTCTTTCCAAAATATACACTTTTTGCATCAAAAGAAACAATGAAAATACAATCAGCTGTAAAAAGGTTCTACCCATATAGAAAAGCTGCTTCTCATGTAATTGGTTATGTAGGAAAGGCTTCAAAAATAGAAATTTTGGATAATGAACTTTCAGCTCATAATGGAATTATTGGTAAAAATGGTTTAGAAAAATTTTACAATGATAAATTGCAAGGTAAAATTGGTTACAAAGATATCAAAGTGAACGCTTTAAATCAAGAAATTGCAATTATTGAAGAAAAAGAACCTTCTGTTAATAATAATATAAAAATATCTTTAGATATAGAGTTGCAAAAATATATTCAAAAAATTTTTGGAAAACGAAATGGTGCAATTATAGTTATGGATGCAAACAATGGAGAATTGCTTTCAGCAGCATCAATGCCAGAGTTTGATAATAATATTTTTGCTTCAGGTATTTCTGTAAAAGAGTGGAATGTTATGAGAAATGACCTAAATCATCCTTTTACTAATAAATTTATAAATGGTCTTTACCCTCCAGGTTCTATTATAAAAATGGGTGTTGCCCTATCTTTTTTAGAAAATGATATAAATAATAGTTTTACAGTTAATTGTTCAGGTTCAATTAGAATTGGTAATAGAAATTTTAGATGCTGGAAAACTAAGGGACATGGAAAAGTAGACTTTAGAAAAGCTATTAGAGAAAGTTGTGATGATTTTTTCTATAAAGGAAGTCTTAGAATTGGAATAAATAAGATATCTCAAACTTTGGATAAATTTGGTTTTGGTAAAAAAACTGGAGTTGATCAAGTAAATGAATTTATCGGTGTAAATCCAAATAAATTATGGAAAGAAAAAAAGTATAAACAACCATGGTATGTAGGAGAAACAGTTATTACATCAATTGGCCAAGGAAATATGCTTGTAACTCCTATGCAAATGGCAAGGTATACTGGATTTTTAGCAACAGGTAAACTTCCTAAACCTCACTTTTATAAAGATAATTATGAAGAACCAGAAGATTTAAAAATGCCTAAACAGCAATTAAATATGCTAAGACGTGGTATGTATGATGTAACTCATCATATAAAAGGAACAGCTACAAACTATATTAAATCTAAAATAGCAATTGCAGGAAAAACAGGAACAGCTCAAGTTGTTAGTATTCCTCAATCTGAAAAAGTAAGAATGAAAGAAAGTGAACTTAAATACTTCCAAAGATCACACGCTTGGCTTACTACTTATGCTCCATATAAAAATCCTAAATATGTTGTAACAGTATTAGTTGAACACGGTGGTCATGGTGGTCAAGCAGCAGGAAAAATAGTAAGTCAAATATATGATAAAATGTATGAAATGGGTTATATAAAGAGTAGAAAGTAACTCTTTATATACTATTAGAGCAAAGAATCAATCTTAACTTTATAATCTAAATCTTTTCCAGCTAGAGGATGATTAAAATCAACTGTAACTTTATTTTCTTTAATCTCTTTTACAATAATTTGAGTAAGTTCACCATCATCATCTTCACCTTGAATTTGCATTCCAACTTCTAAGTTTTCTATATTTTCAAATTCTTCAATAGGTAAAACTGCAATTGCAGAAGGATCGTATTCTCCATAAGCTTCAGCTGCAGGAACTCTAATACTTGCTGCTTCTCCTTTTTTCATATTTATTATCCGCTTTTCAAGTCCAGCAATTACTTGTCCTACTCCAAATGAAAATTCAAAAGGTTTATTACTTCTACTTCCATCTACAAGTTCTCCATCTACTCTAACTTCAAATAGTATTTTTACAGTTTGATTTACTTCAATAGGCATTAATAGCCTCCTATTTTTAATTTATGAACTATATAGTTTTTAAGATAAAATATCAACTAATTTTACAAAAAACAGTTGAATAAGAAAGATTGATAATAAAAATAAACAAAACACATATAAAATTTATTTATATGTGTTTTGTTTATTTTTATTTAAATATTTTGTATATTTAGTGTATAATCAGAGTAAAATAGACATAGGAAATATTTATATGCATAAGATATACTTATCATTATTACTTACATCATTCGCTTATGCTCAAACAATTAATTTTAATCAAGCTTTAAACTATACTTTAAAAAACAACAAAGATTTAAAAAACCAAAAATTAAATATTGATTTAGCAAAATTAAATATTGATAAAGTGGATGCTCTATCTTACGGAAAATTATCATTTGAAGAACAGATTAATAGAACAAACCATGCAGGATATGTTTTTAATTCAAAACTTTCTTCAAGAGAAGCTAGTTTTAATGATTTTGGAGCAGGACAATATACAGGTCTTCAAAGTAGCTTAAATATTGAACCAAAAAACTTAAACTATCCAGATGATAGAAACAATTTTAATACAAAGATTAGTTATAATGTTCCATTATTTACAGGATTTAAATTAACAAATCAAAAAGAGATATTAGAACTTGAAAAAAAAGCAAATGAAATAAAATACAAGCTAGATAAAAGACATTTATCTTATGAAGTTTTAAAAGCTTATAATCAAGCAGTTGTAGCAAAAGAGTTTATCAAAGCTACAAATGATGCAAAGAAGTCTATGAATTTTCTAGTTAAATCTTCAAATGCTTTTTACCAAGAAGGTTTGGTAACAAAAATTGATTTTAAACAAGCAAAAGTACATTATTCAAAAATAAATACAAAGCACTTAGAAGCAAGAAATAAATTTGAATTAGCTATTGCTTATCTTAAATTCTTAACATCTAATGATAAAATTAATGATGTAAAGAATCTACAATATGTAAATATAAAAAATTATAATTTTAATATTTTATATAAAGAAGCTTTAAAAAATGCAGATAAATTAAAAATGCAAAATATCAATTTAAAAGCTAAAAAGAAAAATATAGAAATATCAAAAGCAGAGAACTACCCTTCAATTTACTCACATTTAGAATATGGATTTAATGATGATAAACTAACACTAGATTCAAATAAAGATTATTATAATGCAGTAATTGGTTTGAAATACAATATTTTTGACAACACAAGAAGTATAAACATACAAAAAAATCAAATTGAATATAAAAAATCTCTTTTTAATTATGAAAAATTAAAAGATGAAATTAGATTAGAATTACAAGATGCACTTCTTAATTTAGAACTAAAAGAAAAAATACTAAAAGAAAAAATACAAACACTTGACTTAGAAAATGATATTTATAGACAATCACAGCTTATGTATAAAAATCATTTAATTTCAATGTCAAACTTATTACAACAAGAAGCAAACTTGAGAAATACTCAAACGCAAGTATTAAATGCAAAATATGAGAAATCTCTTGCTTTAGGGAAAATAAATCTAATAAGTAATAATGATTCTATAGAAAACAAAATAATTTTAAAGGTAAAGAAATGATAAAAAGTATATTTATAATTTGTATTTCAACTATTTATATTTTTGCAAATAATATAGAATTATCAGGAACTGTAATTTCTGATAATGAAAAGATAATAACTAGTAGAAATACAGGCTTTATAGAAAAAGTATATGTAAATGAGGGTTCTTTTGTAAAAAAAGGAGATTTACTTTATGAAATCGATTCTTCAAATATTGATTCATTAAAACAAGAAGCCTTACTTAATATTAAAATACAAGAAAATAAACTAGCAAATATACAAATAAATTATAATAGATACAAACGTTTATATAATCAAGATTTAGTTCCTAAATATGATTTGGAACAACTTGAACTTAATCTTTTAAATATAAAAAATATGATTTTAATAACAAAGTCAAAATTAAAAGAAATAGACTTTCAATATAACTATTTAAAAATTAAAGCAGCAAATGATGGGCTTATTATAAAAAAATCAATAAAAGCTGGTGAAATCTCAATGCCTGGTGTACCTGCATTAATTCTTACTGATCTTTCAAACCTAAAAATAAAAACAGACATTTCTGAAAATAATTTAGAAAAAGTTAAAATTAATCAAGAGGTAAAAGTTTTTATTCCTTCAATTAATTTAGAAACAAAAGGTAAAATTGATGCAATAATTCCAAACATCAATACAGTAACTCATTCTTTTATTTTAAAAATTTCATTTGATAAAAAAGAGTTTGTGATTTATCCTGGTATGTATACTAAACTATTAATTGAACCACTAGAATAAGGTATTTATATGAAAAATAAAGAATATAAAGATTCTATTGATAAAGATTTAAATATTGCAGGAAAATTATCTCTATCTTTTATAAACCATCCTTTGACACTTATTTTTGGAATATTTATTCTAATACTTGGTTATATCTCTTTAGTTTTTATGCCAAGAGAAGAAAATCCCCAAATAAAAGTAAGTGGTGGTACTGTAATAGTAGCACTTCCAGGAGCAAGTCCCAGTGAAATTCAAAAAGTTATAATTGAACCTTTAGAAAAAAAAATTAAAGAAATCAAAGGTGTTGAAAACATTTACTCTTTTGCAAAAGATTCAATGGGTATTGTTCAAGCTCAATATTTTATAGGACAAGATAAAGAAGAATCAAATCTAAAACTTTATGATCAAGTAATGAGAAATATGGACTTAATGCCAAGTGGAGCTATGCAACCTATTATAAAAACTATGGATATCGATACAGATATTCCTATTTCAACAATTGCTTTTTATTCCATGAAAAAAAATGGAAAAGATTTAATATCTCAAACTAAACTTTATAAAGAAGTTAATAAAATCACAAAAGATATAAATAAAATCACAAATGTTGCATTAGTAGATTTAAAAGGTGAAAAAAAAGAACAATATAATATTTTAATTGATTCAAATAAAATTTCAGCTTATAACATATCAATTGCACAAGTTATGAAACAAGTACAAGCATTATCTTATAAAACTGCAAATATTGAAGGAAATACTAAAACAGGTGATATAGTCGTTTTTGGAATAACTCAAGCTATTGAGTCTAAAAAAGATATAAAAAATATAATTATCTCATATCAAAATAATGTTGCAATTTATTTAAAGGATATTGCAAGTGTTGAAAGATCTTATGATATTCAAAATCATAAAGAAGCGCAACTTTATATAAAAAACACGCAAGATAATTTTGAAGAAATAAAACAAATAACTATGAGTATTTCAAAATTAAATGGTTCAAACTCTGTAATTATAAATAAAAATATATTCAAATATATGAATTCCATAAAAGAAGATTTGAACAAAAAAGATATTGCATTTACAATTACAAGAGATGATGGCTATACAGCTAATAATGCTGTAAATTCACTTGTTCAAAACTTACTTATTTCTATTGTAATTATTGCTGTTTTACTTGTTTTTACTCTTGGATTCAAAGAAGCAATGATAGTTTCATTAGCTGTTCCTATGATTTTATCTTTGACTTTATTTACAGGTTTTTTACTAGATGAAACGATTAATAGAATTACACTTTTTGCACTTCTTGTATCCCTTGGAATGCTAGTAGATGCTGCTATTATTGTAATAGAAAACATACATAGACATAAAAAAGAAAATCCAAATATAAGTATATCTATAATTGCAATAAACGCAACAAATGAAATCGGAAATGCTACTAATATTGCTACTTTAGCAATCATTATGACTTTTATACCTATGTTTTTTGTAGGTGGTATGATGGGTCAATTTATGCACCCTCTTCCAATTTTTATATCAATATCTCTTGTTATGTCATTATTTGTAGCTTATGCATTTACACCATATTTAATTAATAAAATTTATAAGGTAAAGAAATGAAATTAGAAAATTTTATATATACTATTTTAGAAAGTAAAACAAAATCTTTTTTAGTCTATTTTATTACTTTAATTTTATTTGTTTTGAGTATTGCTACTTTTCCAACAGAAGTTATAAAAGCAAAAATGCTTCCAAGTAAAGACTCAAATACTTTTTCTATTTATGTGGATTTAAAAGATGGTTCAAGTAAATCACAAACTAAAGAAGTTACAAGATGTATTTCTTCACATCTTCAAAAAAATGAATTTGTAACAAATATATCTGTATTCATTGGTGAAGGTCAACCTTTAGATTTTGCAGCTATGGTTAAGCAAAGTGCATTAAAAGATAAGCAATCTCAAGCTGAAATAATGGTAAATATCAAAAAAGCAGAAAATAGAGATATTACAAGTTATAATTTAATAAGTAATATAAGAGAAAATATTCAAAAGAACTGTTCATTACATGATGCTAATATAAAATTTATTGAACTTCCAGCTGGTCCACCTGTATTAGCCTCTATTGTTGCTGAAATTTATGGTGGAAGTACTTTTCAAACAAGAAGAGATTTTTCAGAAAAAATAGCAAGCATATTAAAGAATCAAGCTAGTTTAGTTGATATTGATGTAGTAGCAGATAAAGATTATATAAAATATCAGCTTGTCTTGGATAACAATAAGATTATAAAAAGTGGTATTAATTTAGAACAAATAAAAAATATATTATATTTGGCATACGAAGGTATGGAAATATCAGTAGTAAATGAAAATAAAGCAGAAAATCAAATACCAATATTTTTAAGATTAGATGATTCAAGACTTTTAGAAAATTCTACAAAAAAAAGTTTAGAAAATAAATTACAGACATTAAAACTTGTAAATAATCAAGGATTGATGATAAGTCTTGCTTCATTTATCACAATAAAAGAAGTTATAAAAGAGCCAACACTAACATCAAAAAACTTAAATATGATGATAAATGTAATAGCAGAGACAAATAAAGATAGTCAAATATATCCTCTCTTAGATGCAAGAAAGCAAATGCTAAAAGAGTTAGATGAAGATTTTATAATCAAAAAGACGAATATGTTAAATCTTTCTTTTGAAAATAAGACTACAAAAGAGAAGTTTGAACTAAATTTTGATGGTGAACTAAAAGTTACAATTGATACTTTTATAGATTTAGGTGGAGCTTTTATAATTGCTTTAGTGTTAATCTTTTTCTTAATGGTAATGTATTATAAAAGTTTTGCACTTTCAGGTGGAATTGTACTAGCTAGTTTCATATCAATTGTTGGAGTAATTTTTGCTCATGTTATTATGGATATTATTACAGAAGATACATTTTATTTAACAGCAACATCTTTAATTGGATTCATTGGATTGATTGGAATAAATTCAAGAAATTCTACATTAATAATAGATTTTTCAAAGCAGTTAGTAATAGAAAAAAATTTGAGTATTAATCGTGCTATTGCAAATGCTACAGCAACTCGTTCTAAGCCTATAATATTAACAGTTCTTACAATGGTATTCGCAAGTTCTCTCTTAGCAACAGATGCAGTTTTTGGAGGATTAGGAGTTGCACTAATTGGTGGAACATTAATCTCATATGTTGTATCAATGTTTTTCGTTCCTGTAATTATAAAAAATCAATTACATAAAATTTTATAAAAAGAAGTAGAAAATTAATTCTTCTACCTCTTTTTTATTTTATAAATCAAATACCATATCTATTTCATCGCAAATAGGAAAATGTTTACAACGAATACAATCTGCCCAGATTTTATGTTCTGGAATTGCTTCTTTTTCGATTACTCTAAACCCTGACTTTTCAAAGAAACTTTGTGCATAAGTTAAAGATAATATTTGTTCTAATTTATATAATCTTCCTTCTTTAATACATTCTTCAACAAGTCTTTTTCCAAGATCAAGACCTCTAAAGTCTTTAGATACTACTAGACTTCTTACTTCAGCCAGTCTCGCAGAATGGATATGTAAAGCTGTAAAACCAGCTATTACTCCATTAACTTCTACAACAATATAAGATCTAATTGTATTAGCCATTTCATCTTCAGTTCTTAAGAGAATATTTCCATTTTCTACTTCTGCTTTCACGAGTTCTTGCATTAAAGCAATTGAAGTTACATCAGGTTTATAAAACTTAACTTCCAAATAAATACTCCGTAATTCTATTTTGAAGAGCATCTACCCCTTTTTTCTTTAAGTTAGAGATGAAAATTCCATCAGGATTAGCTCTTTTTAATTTTTGTAAATCATTTTGCTTTAATTTATCTATTTTAGTAAATGCATTAATGATAATTTGATCACCTCTTTTATTAGCCTTTAAAAACTCATCTACATTTTTATCAATTGCTAAATCAACATGTCTAGAATCAATTAAGTGTACAAATATCTGCAAACACTGTCTTTGCTCTAAATATCCTGTTAAATTTGAATTCCAATCTTTTTTTAAACTCTTAGAAACTTTTGCGTAACCAAATCCAGGCAAATCTACAAATCTTGCATAAAGAAAAGGAACCTCTTCTTTGTCAGTTTTAAACTTAATATTAAAATAATTAATAAGTTGAGTTTTACCAGGTGTCGATGATGACTTTGCTAAACCTTTTCTATGTGTTAATGTATTTAATAAAGACGATTTTCCTACATTAGATCTACCTAAAAAAGCAACTTCTGCTTTATCAGGACTTGGCGAATCTTGAATACTTTGAGCTGATTCCATAAAGTTTGCTTCAACTATTCTCATTTAATATTTTCCTTACTTTTGTGAGCCACGCTCAATATTTATAATAATTCTTACTGGTTTATTATCATCACCATTTACTTTTGCTTCACCTGATAATTGATTTACATAAATTTTTTCACCATAAATCTTTTTATCATCATTTTTTTCTTGTAAAAAACCATTCCCAATAACTGTGTATTCTTGATCTACAGGAGAATAAATTATTTTATTACCTTTGCCAATATAATGTTTTTCTTTAGTTATTATTTCAAAATCTACTTTTCCTGTTGCTACATACTTTGAAGGAATTTTTGCAGTACTTTCTTTTTTAGTAACAAAAAAAACTTCTAGTTTTTGGGCATTTATTTTATCTTTTCCCATTTTTATTTTTACATCACCTGTAAAAATTGAAATGCCTTTTTTATCATTTGCTTCAAATTTTTTTGCATCAATAACAAGTTGTTGCGTTTGTTGTCCTAATAAAAGTGTTGAAGACACTAATAAAGCTGCTAAAAGTTTCATTATTTACCTTTACTTTTTATTTCTATTTCAAAATGAACATCTTCTGATTTCATATAATTCTTTTTTCCATCTAAATACAAATTTGTACCATTTATAAAATTGTTGTAATAATAACCATCATAAGGTACATCGTTTCTTGTTAAATTTGTTTTTAAATTATAATACATTGAATCTGTTTTTAAATTTATAAAATTGTCTCTATTATATTTTACATCTTTTTGTAAACTTAAATTATTACCTTCTTTCATAATAAACTGTGCTTCAAGTGTTTCATATTTATATTCTTTTTCATCTAGACTATTCTTTAAAAAGATATTTGTATCATACATTTCATCTCTTGATTTATATCTAATAACATGACTTGAATTGACAATTCTTGTTAAGTTATTTTCACTTAGTGTAAACATTATTGGCTTTTCAAATACGACTAATGGAATATCTTTAATATCATCATTTTTAGCTTTATTATTAACTGGAATAAAATATGCTCCAATTGCTAAAACTAATAATGAGTAAGAAAAAAGTCTTATATCCATACGTTTAAAAAATCCTCTTCAAGTCCATCTTCTTTACAAATATGTTCTATCATTTCTCTAACAGCACCATTTCCACCCTTATTTTTACATATAACATGTACAAAATCTTTTAAATATTGAGTACCATTTAAAGGTGTAAATGAAAGAGCTGCTTTTTTAAGCATTTTATAATCATTTAGATCATCACCAATAGCTGCAACTTGATTCCAAGAAAGACCTTCATTATCAAGTATCTTTTGTAAAACTTCATCTTTATTATGTATACCTTGATATAAATGCTCAATTTTTAAATCTTTTGCACGTCTTTCAACTATTAATGAGTTTCTACCTGTAATAATTGCTGCTTTCTTTCCTAATTTCTTTGTCCAAGTAGCAATTGCTAAACCATCTGATACATCAAAAGATTTTAATTCATCTCCATTATTAGTATAAGTTATTTGTCCATTTGTTAATGTTCCATCAACATCTAAAACAATAAGTTCGATCATAGAACACCTTTAGTACTAGGAATTCCTAATCTTTCATTTTTTACAAGTGCACGACGTAAAGCAACTGCAAAGGCTTTAAAACTAGCTTCCAAGATATGATGCTTATTTCTACCTCTATCTTGAATAATATGAACTGTTAATCCAGCATTTCCACTCAATGCGTGAAAAAATTCTTCAGCTAATTCAACATCAAAATCTCCAACCTTACCATGAACATTTACTTCATAAACTAAGTAAGGCCTGTTTGACAAATCCAAAGCACATGTTGTAGAAGCTTCATCCATTACAACTGTTGCATTCCCATATCTCTCAACTGCTTCAATTGGAAATATTTCTTGTTTTAATGCTTTACCTAATACTATTCCACAATCTTCAACTGTATGATGTGCATCAATATGTAAATCTCCTTTGCAAGATAAATCGATATCAATTCCACTATGTTTTGATAAAGCTTCTAGCATATGATCAAAGAAACCAACACCTGTAGTTATATTCGACTTACCACTACCATTTATATCTAGTTTACATTTAATATCTGTTTCTTTTGTTTTTCTATTTTGTTCTATCATTTTCAACCCTATTTTCTGATTATAACTGCATAGCTTAAGTTATTTGAATCTTTAAATGTTTCTATTTCATTCTTTGATGAAAAGCCTCTAATTAATACTTTATGTAAAAAGCCATTATTTAGAGGAAGTTTTTCTATATAAACACTGTACTTATTATACTTTGTACTTAATATAGATTCAATTTTTCTTTTTGTTTGCATTGCACCTTCAATTTTACTAAAAGCACCTACTTGTAAATTATAATTATTCTTGATTATTACTTTTTCTTTTATTGCCATTGGAGCAATAATTTTTGTTTCTTTACCAGGTGCATTATAATTTCGTATTTGTCCATTATATCCTAAAACAGTTACTTTTACCCTTGCTGTTCCTTTTTTAACCATATCAATAGCATAAGCTGCTGTATTTGATAGATCAATAATTCTACCATCAACAAAAGGTCCTCTATCATTAATTCTAACTATTACATTTTTACCATTCTCTAAATTATCTACTCTTACAACAGTATTCATAGGTAAAGTTTTATGTGCTGCTGTTAATGCATACATATCATAAGTTTCACCATTTGAAGTTTTCTTTGCATGAAATTTTGGTCCATACCAAGATGCTATTCCTCTAAATTGATCATTTATATTTGCAATAAAAGGATGATACCTTTTACCAAAAACTGTATAAGATCGAAGAGTAGCTCTATGCATTGCTTTTGAATTTCTTATTTCACTATTTGATGTATTTTTATATATTCTATTTATCTCAGAAGAACTTACTTTATATTTTTTTGATGAACAACCTGTAATTAAAAATATTATCATTATAAAACTAGTTAATGTCCCATATTTTAAAAATTTATTTATATATTGCAATTTTATCTCCTATTTTTATTTTATTTGTACGAATTTTATTATCATTTTTTAGTTTTTGAATATTGATTCTAAATCTGTAAGCAATTGTACTTAAAGAGTCGCCTTTTTTTACTTTATAAATTGTTTTTACTTTTACATTTTTTATTTTATTACTAATAACTGGTATAACAAGTTTTTGGTTTAACAATAATCGATTAGATTTTAAATCATTGAATTTTTTTATTAAACTATATTTTACTTTGTATTTATTTCCAATAGTTGATAATGTGTCACCTTTTTTTACTCTATAAGTTACAAAAGATTCATTTTTTATTTTATTTTTATTCTTATTATAAATCGCTAATTTAGAATAAGGAATATTTACATCATATTCTTTTACATCAAAAGGTAATATTTTCTGTTTAATATGCAAATTCATTCTTGATAAAGTACTATATTTCATTTCTAGTGCTTTTGAAATACTTCTTAAATGTAATCCACCTTTTAATTTAACAGTAGTAATTGTAGAATTTATATCTCTGTCAAAAATATAACCTTTTTTTAAAAAATTTCTGTTTGCAATCATTGCTAAAACAACTATTTTTCTTAAATAAATACGGCTTTCTCTTGGTAAATATTGTCTTCTTAATTTTTTTTGAATTCTTAATAGATCTTTAGCTGTAATATGAATATTTAACTCTTCTAAGTTTTTATAAATATTATTGATTTTATAAAAATCTTTTTTTGTTTTTCTATATTCGTTTATTGTTTTTATATATTCTTTTATTTTAGGGGAATTCTTTTTATCAGGATAACGATCTATATATTTGTCAATACTGGCTCTTGTAATAGCTTCAATAACCCTACCTTCTCCACAATTGTATGCTAAAATTGCTAAATACCATTTGTCAAATCTTTTATGAAGTGCTTTTAAATATTTTGAAGCTGCGTGAGTTGATTTAATAAAGTCCAAGCGTTCATCAACATATTCATCACTTCTTAAGTCATAATTTTTTCCCGTTTCAGACATGAATTGCCATAAACCAAGAGCATCACTAGAAGACCTAGCATCAATTATAAAATTTGATTCAGCCATAGACAGATATAAAAAACTAGAAGGTAAACCTTCTTGATTTAGTACTTCTTTAATTTTTGAAATATAGATTGATGATTTTATTAAGTTTTTTTTATAAAAATGTAGATGACTTTTATTTGATAAATTATTATATAAATTTTGAAGATGTTTTTCATGAACAAAAGATTTTTCGATATCTAAATCTTTTAATATCTGTAAATCTTTTTTTGTGAAATTTAATGCATTTAAATTAATAAAAGATATAAACAGAATTAACAGTATCTTGTTCAAACAATATCCAATTTTATAATCACTAGTTTTCTCATTTAAGATATACTAGAAAATTCTTTAAATAATTTTATAGCATTTTCTGTTGTAAGAGTATCAATATCATCTCTAGATACTTCTAGTAATTCGGCTATTTTATCAGCAACTAAAACTGTATAATAAGGTTCATTTCTTTTGCCTCTGAAAGGATGAGGAGTTAAATATGGGGCATCTGTTTCGATAATTAATTTATCTCTTGGAATTTTAGGTAAAATTTCTACTAATTTTTTTGCATTTTTAAAAGTTAAAACACCGCCTATTCCAAAATAAAAATTATGATCCGCAAGAGGTAATAAATGTTCACTTGCATTAAAACAATGAAGTACTCCTCCTACTTGTTTCGCATCATAATTAATTAAAATCTCTCTAGAATCATTTGAAGCTTCACGTACATGAACAATCAGAGGCTTTTTCACTTTTTTAGCAAACTCAATTTGAGCAATAAAAACTTCTTTCTGTTTTGCAATATTAGCTTTTTTTTCTTCATCATTTTCGGGAAGTCTAAAATAATCTAAACCACACTCTCCTACTGCTATACATTTAGGATGATTGATATATTTTTCTAAAATATTTTCATCATACATATCGATATCATACGGATGAATTCCAACAGCAAAAAAAACTTCATCATATTTTTCAGCTAATTTAATAGCTTGAGGGAGATCGTTAAAATCTGCGCCAGGAATTAAAAAGCCTTTTACATTGTTTTCTAATGCATTTTTAATTACGGTATCAATATCTTCATAATATTGTTTGTTGTCCAAATGACAATGAGTATCTATAATTATGCTAAAACCTTTTTTTATAAATTAAATTTATTATTCTATCTGAAAGATAATTAATAGTGAAATTAAAGTATGTATCTTGCAGTATCTTCACTATCAACAATTTTATCAAGTTTGTCTTCAACTAAAGATTTTGTAATAATAACTTTTTCACCTTTTTTCTCATTCGCTTCAAAAGAGATATCTTCAATAACTTTTTCAATAACTGTGTGTAATCTTCTAGCACCTATATCTTCTGTCATTTCATTAGCAGTAACAGAATACTTAGCAAAAGCTCTAATTGAACTATCATCAAATTCTAATTCAACTTCTTCAACAGCTAATAAGGCTTGATATTGCTTTAATAAAGAATTTTTAGTATTTGTTAATATTTTATATAAGGCTTCTTCATCTAATGATTCTAATTCAACTCGTAAAGGAAATCTTCCTTGTAATTCAGGTAATAAATCACTTGGTTTAGATACATGGAAAGCTCCAGCAGCTATGAAAAGAATATGATCTGTTTTTACTTGACCAAATTTAGTTTGAACACTACTACCTTCTACAATTGGTAACAAATCTCTTTGAACACCCTCTTTACTTGGGTCTTGATTTTGATTAGTTTTTGAGGAAGCAATCTTATCAATTTCATCTAAAAATATAATTCCACCATTTTGAGCCCTTTTCACAGCTTCAATTTTTATAGCTTCTTGATCGAGTAAAGATTCACTAGCTTCATCTCTTAATAAAATTTTTGCATCTTTAATGCTTACTTCTTTTTTAACTTTATCTTTTTTAATACCACCAAGCATTTTATTAAGACTTTCTTGCATAGAAGTAATATCCATTGGCATATTAGAATCTAATATTTCTACATGAGCTTTTTTTGAAACTTCAATTTCAATTTTCTTATCATCTAAAGAACCATCAAGAAGTTTCTTTTCCATAATATTATATGTTTTAATAAATGAGTCTTTTGCATTATCTGTTGCAGTTTGAGGAAGTGGAGGTACAAGTATTTCTATGATTTTTTTATGAACTTCACCTTCAATTTTATCTTTGATTTTATCTTCATATTCTCTTGTAACTATATTTATTGATTCATATACTAAATCTCTAATCATTGATTCGACATCTCGACCTACAAAACCAACTTCAGTATACTTAGATGCTTCTACTTTAACAAAAGGTAAAGACATCATTTTTGCTAATCTTCTTGCAATTTCTGTCTTACCAATACCAGTACTCCCAATCATAAGAATGTTCTTAGGCATTATTTCTTCTTGTAAAATAGGCTCGACTTTCATTCTTCTGTATCTATTTCTTAATGCTAATGCAATTGTTTTTTTTGCATTAACTTGTCCAATGATATAATCATCTAAGTATGCAACAATTTGCTTAGGTGTTAAATCCATGCTTTATTAATCCTCTATTTTCAATAATTTAATATTTTGATTTGTATAAATACAAAGTTCACCTGCAATCATTAAAGATTCTTTAACAACATCTTCTTCATCTAAATTAGAATGCTTTGCAAGAGCCCTAGCAGCAGAAATAGCAAAATTTCCACCTGAACCTATTGAAGCAATAGCTCCATCTTCAGGTTCAACTACATCTCCATTCCCGCTTAAAATAAAAATATGTTCTTTATTAAGTACAATCATCATAGCTTCTAGTCGTCTTAAAACTTTATCTTTTCTCCACTCTTTAGAAAAAGCAATTACAGCTTTTAATAAATCACCTTTTGTACTTTCAAGATGAGTTTCAAACATATCGTAAAGATTAAAAGCATCAGCTGTACTTCCTGCGAAACCAGAAAGTATTTGGCCATTGTAAAGTTTTCTAATTTTTGTAGCATTACCTTTTAAAACTGTATTACCAAAAGTAACTTGACCATCACCTCCAATTACAGCTTTATTTTTACCCTTATAAGCAAGTATCGTTGTAGCATCAAACATTCTGATTATTCTCCAATAATTATAACTTCTAAATTTGCATGTACCCCATGACCTAATTTACAATCAACTATAAATGTACCTTCAGCTTTAATCTTTTTGTCTAACGATAGATTTTTTTTATCCACTACAATTGAAAATTGAGTATTTAATTCTTCAGCAATTTCTTTATTAGTAACAGAACCAATTAAATGACCATTTGCACCAATTTTGTGTTTGATAGTAAGTTTTGTAGTATTTAACTTTTCTGCTAATTCATTTGCGTTTGCAATTTCTTCTGCTTCTTTTGCATCTTTTCTTTTTTGCTCAGCTTTGTATTTTGCTAATACTTCATTTGTCGCATGTAAAGCTAAACCTTTTCCAATTAGAAAGTTTTTTCCATATCCATCTTTAACTTCTTTAACTTCACCAGATTTTCCAGTACCTTGAACATCTTTAATTAATAAAACTTTCATATTTACTCCATGTATCTAAATTGAATCTATTTTACTATAAGTTATATGAAGTGAATATAAATTTTTGATTGAATTAAAATAGCATTAGTATTTTATGTCTTTAATAAAAAAAGTGATACTAATATTTTCAAAATATTAGTATCACTTTAGATCTTGTTATTACAAGATATTTTACTAACTTGCAATATCAAGAGTATTTGGCAAATTTTGTCTAATATTCCTTTTTTTAACATAATTATTCAAACCAATATGATTGTTGTATCCTAATAGTTTTGCAATTTTTCGAACAGATAAACCAACAGATAACAACTCTTCAATTTTGTCTCTTTGCTTATCAAATTTTGATTTTTGGATAGTTCCAACAGGTTTTCCAAGAGCAACACCTGATAATTTTTTTGCACTCAATGCTTCTTTTGTTCTCAAACTCATTAAATCTTTTTCTAATCCAATAGTCATTGAGATCATTCCTAAAACCATTTGTGTAAGCATATCTTTATCATCAACTAATTCAAGATTTTGATTTACTACTAAAATTCTAATTTTGTTTGATAATAAAAATTTTACAATCTCTAAAATTGTCTCAATTGTTCTACCAAAAACATTTAAATCATAAACAATAATTGTAGTATTTTTTTCACAATTTTTAAGTAATTCAAGAATGTTTTTCTCATCACTTGGAGTACTAATATCTATCTCAATATTTTTGTAAATATCAATATTATGTTTTAATACATAATTATTTAATATTGTTTTTTGATCTTCTGTATATTTCTCATTATTTTTATTTATTCTAGTATATATGAAAACATTTGACATTACTAATCCTTTAACATTGATTATATTAAATTATACATATATTAACATTATGTTTATTTATACACATATAAAGTTTATACATTATGTTAACTAAATAAATATTAAATACTACTTAACATGTAGATAAGGACCTATTATATAATACTTTAATAAATATGTATTTACACATATACTTATACAATTTGAATTGAAAGTCTTTTTTTGATATTATCTTTTAAAATACAATATAAACACAAAGGCATCTTTTGAAAATAACAGTTGCAATCTCCGGAGCTAGCGGAGCTAATTTAGGTCTTACTTTCGTAAAAAATATTCCTAGGGATATTGAAGTTTTTTTAGTTCTTTCTAAAAGTGCAAAAATAGCATTGAAGTTAGAAAATGGAATGTCTGTAAAAAAGACTTTTGAAAAATATACAAACATAAAAATATTCCTAGATACTAACATCGCTGCACCTATTGCTTCTGGTTCATTTCATGTGGATAAAATGATTATTATTCCTTGCTCAATGAATACATTAGCAAAATGTGCAGTTGGAATTTCTGATTCATTAATAACAAGAGCTTTTACCGTAATGCTAAAAGAGAAAAGAGATATAATTTTAGCACCCAGAGAAATGCCACTTAATTCAATCGCATTAGAAAACATGCTTAAATTATCTAACTTAGGAGTTATAATAGCACCCCCTATTCTTGGATATTATTCAACACAACAAACACTAGATGAAATGGAAAATTTCTTAATTGGTAAATGGTTTGATTTACTAAAAATTGATAATAATTTATATAAAAGATGGAAATAACTATGGCTAAAAATTTTAATGATAGAGAATCTTACAGAAAAGCTATCTATAGTGGTACTTTTGATCCAATTACAAACGGCCATTTAGACATAATTGCTCGTGCAGCAAATATTTTTGATGAAGTTATAATTGCAGTTGCAAAAAGTGAAAGAAAAAAACCTATGTTTTCTCATAATGATAGAGTAAAATTTGCTCATGTTGCAACAGCAAATTTGACAAATGTGAGAGTTGAAGGATTTGATACATTATTGGTTGATCTTGCAACACAACTAAATGTAAATACTATTATAAGAGGTTTACGAGCTGTTTCAGACTTTGAATTTGAATTACAGATGGGTTATGCAAATGCATCTATAAATGATAAAATCGAAACTCTTTATCTTATGCCAACATTAGAAAATGCTTTTGTTTCTTCTACAATTGTACGTGAAATAATTAGATTTGATGGTAAATTTCAACATTTAGTTCCCAAAGAAGTTATAGAATGTATGTAGTTATTGAAGGTATTGATACAGCTGGAAAATCAACACAGTTAGATTTATTACAAAAAAAATATAAAGAAGCTTTGTTTACAAAAGAACCAGGTGGAACAAAAATTGGTTTAAAACTTCGTTCAATGGCTTTAAATGGTGAAGCAAAATCACCAATAGCTGAAATGTTCCTATTTTTAGCAGACCGGGCTGAACATATTGAGGAAGTAATTAATATAAATAAAAACAACTTAGTAATTTCTGATAGGTCGATGATTTCAGGAATTGCTTACGCTTCAACATTTCCTTTAGAAAAAATGATTGAGCTTAATTTATTAGCTACAAATAATGTATTACCATCTCATGTAATCTTATTAGAATTATCTCCTGAAGAGCTCAGACACAGGCTTTCACAAAAACAAAATGATGCAATTGAGTTAAGAGGAATTGAGTATTTAATAAATATACAAAATAGAATGAAAGAAACAATACTTAAACTAGGAATGAATCATCTTTTTATAGATGCAGGAAAAAAAATAGAAAAAATAGAAAAAGAAATAGAGGATTTTTTAAATGAGTAAAGTTGAAAAAAAGGCACTTATCCAAAGTCTTAGAGGTATGAAAGATATTGTAAATGATGAAAGTAAATTATTTACATATTTTATAGATAATGCAGCAGCAATTGCAAAAAGATATGGTTTCTCTTACATCGAAACACCTATTTTAGAAGAAACAGCTTTATTTAAAAGATCAGTTGGTGAGAGTTCAGATATCGTAAACAAAGAGATGTATAACTTTACAGATAAAGGTGAACATGAAGTTTGCTTAAGACCTGAGGGAACTGCAGGAGTTGTTAGACACTTTGTACAAAAGAAACTAGATCGTGCTGGTGGAACTCAAAGGTGGTACTATCATGGTCCTATGTTTAGATATGAAAGACCACAAAAAGGTAGATTAAGAGAGTTTCATCAATTTGGTTGTGAAGTATTTGGTGTTGATTCTGTAATTGAAGATGCTAATATAATTATGATGATAAAAGAGATTTTAGACTTCTTTAAAATTGGATTTAAACTACAATTAAATTCACTAGGTGATGAGAATTGTATGCCTCAATATAAAGAAAATCTTATAAAACACTTAACTTCTTTTAGGAAAGAATTATGTGAAGACTGTCAGGTGAGAATTGATAAAAACCCTATTCGAGTGTTGGATTGTAAGAATGAAAATTGTCAATTGAAATTAAGTGATGCTCCTAAAATTACTTATAATCTATGTAAAGAATGTAATACTGACTTTGAAAAACTAAAAGAGATTTTAGACTTCAATAATATTGAATATGAGATTGATACAAACTTAGTAAGGGGTTTAGATTATTATTCAAAAACTGCATTTGAATTTGTTTCAAATGAAATTGGAGCTCAAAGTGCAATTGCAGGTGGTGGAAGATATGATAAACTAGTAGAATTTCTTGGAGGTCGACCAACTCCTGGTATTGGTTTTGCTATTGGAATAGAGAGATTACTTGAACTTATTAAAATGAAAGAAGTTAAAGAAGAGATCATTTATATGGGTGCTTTAGATGAAACTTCTTTAAACACTGTATTAAAAACTGCTAATTCTAAACGAAAAACAACTACTACAATAGTAGAATATACACCAAGAGCTTTTGGAAAACACTTTAAACTTGCAGAAAAAGTTAATGCTAATATATTTGCATTAATTGGAGAGGAAGAGCTTAAAAATGGAACTATCTATGTTAAAAATTTAGATACTAAAGAAGAAAAAACTATTAAATTAGAGGACTTTTAATATTGAATAATTATGGAATTGATATATGGAGTGATAATAATTTTATAATAGAAAAAGGACTTGCTAGAGTTAACTATAAAAGTAAACCATCTTTAATATCTATAGTTAAAGAAGTTAGAGAACAAGACTTTAAAGGTCCTTTACTTTTAAGGTTTCCTCATATAACTAAAAAACAAATTACAACACTATATGATACATTTAATACAAGTATTAAAGATTATAAATATAGTGGATCATTTAATGCAGTCTTTCCTTTAAAGGTAAATCAACTTCCAACATTCATTCATCCACTCATACAAAGTGGAAAAGAGTTTAATTATGGTTTAGAAGCTGGAAGTAAAGCCGAACTTGTAATTGCAATGACTTACAATAATCTTAATTCCCCTATAACAGTTAATGGTTTTAAAGACAAAGAAATGATTCATTTAGCTTTTATTGCTAGAAGTAAAGGTCATAATATAACACTTATTATTGAAGGGATAAATGAGCTAGAAACAATAATAGGTATACAAGAAGAAACACATCTTCCTTGCCCAAATATTGGTTTAAGAGTTAGGCTTCATAGTGGAGGAAGTGGAATATGGGCTAAAAGTGGAGGTATCAATTCTAAATTTGGATTAACATCAACAGAGATACTAGAAGCCTATGAAATGATTAAAAAAAATAATATGATTGAATTCTTAACGATGATTCATTTTCATATTGGTTCAGAAATGACTTCTATTAAACCATTGAAAAAAGCATTAAGAGAATCTGGGCATATTTATGCAGAATTGAAAAACCTTGGTGCAGAGAATTTAAATGCTATTAATATTGGTGGTGGACTAGCTGTTGAATATAGTGCTTATGAAAGAAATAGGTTTTATTCATTAAGAGAATTTGCAAATGATGTAATTTTTACATTAAAAGATATTGCTAAACAAAAAGGTGTAGATGAACCTAATATTTTTACAGAGTCAGGTAGATTTATTTCTGCTGCTTCTACTGTATTAGTTACTCCTGTTTTAGAACTTTTTTCTTCAGAATATGATTTGGAACACTTAAAATTAAAGGTAAATAATCCTCCTTTAATAGAAGAGTTAAACTTACTCTTTAAAGATATGATAAAGAAAACATCTTATGAATATATGCATGATGCAATTGATCATATGGAATCATTATTAACATTATTCGATTTAGGTTACATTGATTTACAAGATAGATCAAATGCTGAAATATTAACTCATCAAATTATTAAAAAAGCAATTTCACATTTAGAGGTTGAAGATTATGAAGAATTAAAAAAATTAGATGAGAATATACAAGAAAAATATTTATTAAATTTTTCTATGTTTCAATCTCTTCCTGATTATTGGGGAATAGATCAAGAATTTCCAATTATGCCTTTAACTCATTTAGATAAAAAACCAACAAGGTCTGCATCGTTGTGGGACATAACTTGTGACAGTGATGGGGAATTACCTTTTGATTCAAAAAAAGCTTTATATTTACATGATATCGACTTAAATAAAGAGGAATATTTCTTAGGTTTCTTTAATGTTGGAGCTTATCAAGATACATTAGGGATGAAACACAATCTATTTTCTCATCCTACTGAAGTAAATGTAGTATTTAAAAATGAAGCAGTTCTTCTTGAAAAAGTTATAGAATCACAAACTATTATTGATATTCTTGAAGATATTGACTATGATACAAAAGATATAAAAGATAAGCTTAAAGAAAATCTAGATGTAAAAACATACAAGATATTAGAAAAATATTTAAATGAAAATAATTATTTAAAAACTATTTGGAGTTATAATGACTAAAGAGAATGAAAAACAAGAAAATAAAGAAAATAAAGAAAAAAGTATTTCTTTTTGGGCTCAAATTAAAGAAGACATACTTGTACCTAAACTAAATGATCCTGCACTTGATTCAAATATGGAACTTTTTTTTAACTATCCAGGTGTTTGGGCAATAATAAATCATAGAATTACAAATAAACTGTATCTAAAAGGATGGAGAAAAACTGCTAGGGTTATAGGTGGTTTATCTTCATTATTAACAAAAACAGATATTCATCCAGCTGCAACGATAGGTAGACGTGTATTTATTGATCATGCGATTGGTGTTGTAATTGGAGCAACTACAATTATTGAAGATGATGTTTTAATCTATCAAGGTGTAACTCTTGGAGGAGTTAGTTTAAATAAAGGAAAACGTCATCCAACTGTTAAATCAAATGCCGTAATTGGAAGTGGTGCTAAGGTTTTAGGAAATATTACTATTGGTAAAAACTCAAAAGTCGGAGCTAACTCAGTTGTAGTTTGTGATGTTCCTAAGAACTCTACAGCAGTTGGAGTTCCTGCTAAAATTCTTAAAAGAGATAATAAAAATGGTAGATTTACTCATGATGATTTACCAGATATCAATAAAGAGATGTTTAAATATCTTATTGAGAGAATACATGTTTTAGAAACTGCATTAAAAGAAGAAGATGGTATTGATTTAAGTACTAAAGATAAAAAACTTGAAGACGATTATAATAAATTTATTAATGCTATGAATTCAATTAAAAAGAAATAATAAATATGTACGAATTAGCTGCCTTTGGAATTGTAACTGGTTTTATATCAGGTTTTTTTGGAGTTGGTGGAGGTATGATTTTAGTACCAATGCTGTTACTTTCAGGATATATAATGAAAGAAGCTGTTGCAATTTCTATCATGCAAATGGTATTTTCATCAATTTATGGTTCTTTTTTAAATTCAAAAAAATTCACTAATGTTTTAAAAGATGGAATAATAATTGGAATTGGTGGTTTTGCAGGTGGATTACAAAGTGGATATATAGTAACTAATGTATCAAATGAAACTTTACAATATATATTTATTTTAATCTTATTTTATTCTATTATAAAAATATTTATAACACCAGCAGAACAAACTTGTGATAAAAAATCAAAAAATAAATTAACTCTTTTCATTATTGGATTTTTCACAGGACTTATTGCTATGAGTATTGGAGTTGGTGGTTCAGTAATATTAACACCGATTTTAATAGGCTTCTTAAAGTATGACTTAAAAGCTGCAACTGCACTTGGATTATTTTTTGTAATATTTTCATCAATCGCAGGTTTTACTTCTTTATCCTTAAGTGGACATATGCTTTATACTCAAGGTGTAATCGTTGGTATTTTTTCACTAATAGGTGTTTATTTTGGAATTATGATTAAACATAAAGTACAATCAAATTCATATAAGAAATACCTTCTAATATTAAATACACTTATTTTAATTACTATGATTATTAAAATACTATGAGTACAATTTATCTTTTGTAATCATCTTGTAATTAAAATTATTTATAATTCTACTACAAATATAAATTAAATAAAAAAGATTACGCGAACGATCTTTTTTATTTTCTCTCAAAGTAAAATATTTAATCAATAATTAGCTAATAGTATAATATAATGATAGCTTCAAAATTTAAAGGCTAATATAATTATGACTGATACTATAAAAATTTTTAATGCTAAAGAAAATAACTTAAAAAACATTAACTTAGAAATACCAAAAAATAAACTAATCGTATTTACAGGACTATCAGGTTCAGGAAAATCAACTCTGGCATTTGATACACTTTATGCAGAAGGACAAAGAAGGTATATTGAATCTTTATCTGCATATGCTAGACAATTCTTAGATAAAGTAGGAAAACCAGATGTTGAAAGAATTGAGGGCTTAACTCCAGCAATTGCTATTGATCAAAAAACAACTTCTAAAAACCCACGTTCAACTGTTGGAACAATTACGGAAGTTTATGATTACTTAAGACTTTTATATGCAAGAATTGGGAAACAACACTGTCACAAATGTGGTGAAGCAATTTCACAAATGAGTGCATCTGATGTAATTACTCAAGTTTTAACACTCCCTCAAAACTCAAAAATTGTAATACTTGCACCTTTAATTAATAGGAAAAAAGGAACTTTTGCTGATTTACTAGAATCTTTAAGAGGTAAAGGTTATGTTAGAGCCATGATTGATGGAGTAATGGTTAGACTTGATGAAGAAATAGAACTTGGAAAATCAAAAATGCATACTATTAAAGTTGTTATTGATAGAGTTGTAGTAAAAGAAGAAAATAAAGAAAGAATAGCACAAGATGTTGAAAAAGGTTTAAAAGAAAGTTTTGGTGAACTAGAAATTGAAGTATTAAACCATGAAGAAGTTGGAGTTGAAAAACATATTCACTATTCTGAGCACATGGCATGTTTTGATTGTAAAATATCTTTTGAACCTTTAGAGCCTTTATCATTTTCATTTAACTCACCAAAAGGTGCTTGTTCTTCTTGTGATGGTTTAGGTATTAGATATGCACTTGATATGAAAAAAGTAATAAATGAAGAACTTCCAATTGAAGAAGGTGCTGTTAGAGTAATATATGGTTTTAATAAAGGTTTTTACTTTAAAATGCTTACTGCTTTTTGTGAAGCATCTAATATTGATATGACAATTCCTTTTAAAGACTTAGAAGAGTACCAAAGAAAAGCTATTCTACATGGTGGTATTGAAGAAGCAAAATTTGTATGGAAAAAGCACACCTTAAAAAGAAAATGGGAAGGTGTTGTAAAAATTGCCTATGATATGGTAAAAGACGAAAAAGAAATGGCTGAATACATGACTGAAAAATCATGTGATGATTGTAATGGTAATAGATTAAAACCCTCATCTCAAAGTGTTTATGTTGCAGGAAAAACAATAGGAGATATTTTAAATGTTCCTATTGAAGATTCTCATAATTTTTTTCAAGATAGTGAAAACTTTAAATACTTATCAGATCAAAGTAAATTAATTGCAAAACCTATATTAAAAGAAGTACAAGAACGAGTTTATTTTTTATATGATGTAGGTCTAGGATATATTACGCTTGGACGTGATGCTAGAACAATTTCTGGTGGGGAAGCTCAAAGAATTAGAGTTGCTTCACAAATTGGTTCAGGACTTACTGGTGTTATGTATGTACTTGATGAACCATCAATTGGACTTCATGAAAGAGATACAAATAAACTTATAAAAACGCTTCGAGCCTTACAAGAAAAAGGCAATACGGTTATTGTAGTTGAACATGATAAAGAGACTATTGAAGCTGCTGATTATATAGTTGATATTGGTCCACATGCTGGAAAATTTGGTGGAGAAATAGTATTTGATGGAACATTAAAAGAAATGTATAAAGCGAAAACTTTAACTGCAAAATACTTAAGTGGTGAAAAGAAAATTGATTATCTTCATAATAGACCTCAAGAAGAGTTTATCCAAATTAAAAATGTAACAATTAATAATATAAAAGATTTAAGTCTAGAAATACCGCTTAAAAACTTATGTGCAATTACAGGAGTTTCAGGAAGTGGAAAATCCTCACTTATTTTACAAACACTTTTACCAGTTGCAAAAGAACTTTTAAATAATGCAAGAAAAGTTAAAAAAGTTGATGGAGTTGAAATAGAAGGTTTAGAAAAACTTGATAAAGTAATTTATCTAGACCAAAGTCCAATAGGAAGAACACCAAGATCAAATCCTGCAACATATACAGGATTAATGGATGAATTAAGACTATTATTTTCTAAAACAAAAGAAGCTGAAATCAGAGGATACAAAATCGGACGTTTCTCTTTTAACGTAAAAGGTGGACGTTGTGAAAAATGTCAAGGTGAAGGTGAAATAAAAATTGAAATGCACTTTTTACCAGATATTATGGTTAAATGTGATGACTGTCAAGGTCAAAGATATAATGCGCAAACTTTAGAGATTTTATATAAAGGCAAAAGTATTTCTGATGTTTTAAATATGAGCGTTGATGAAGCAGTTGAATTCTTTGTAAAAATTCCAAAAATTCATGCAAAACTTCAAACACTTAGTGATGTGGGACTTGGTTATATTACCTTAGGACAAAATGCAGTTACACTTTCAGGTGGTGAAGCACAAAGAATTAAACTAAGTAAAGAACTAAGTAAAAAAGATACAGGAAATACTTTATATATTTTAGATGAACCAACAACAGGACTTCATTTTGCAGATGTTGATAGACTTACAAAAGTATTACATCATTTAGTTGATTTAGGAAATTCTGTGATTGTAATTGAACATAATTTAGATGTAGTTAAGAATTCAGATTGGGTTATTGATATGGGTCCTGAGGGTGGAAATAAAGGTGGATTACTTGTAGATGAAGGAACACCTGAACATCTTGCAGCTAATCATAAAAAGTCTGGTTCTCATACGGGATATTATTTGGCAAAAGAGATAAAGTAAATGTATGATAAAGAAAAATTTACTCAAACACTAGCAATTGATAGGTTCATTTATGCTGTTGAAAATGATTTTTTTGTTGAAGCTCATGAATTATTAGAAGATGACTGGAATATGTACAAGAAAATAGGTGAAAAGAATAAAGCTTTAGTGTTAAAAGGTTTAATAAATGGAGCAACTGCATTAGCATTGTATTTTGAAAAAAAAAGGCCAGCTGGATATGAAAAAGTTTGGCCTGTTTTTCATAAATACTTACCTTTATTAGATGAAGTATCATTAGATAATAAAGACAGATTCTATTATGCAAAAGAGCTATTAATTAAAAAGAACACTTTAGTTAAGAAGTAAAAAAATTATATTATTAAGTTTTTTTCGATATTATTAGCTATAATTTTTATAAAATAAAGGAGTCCTTATTGGAAGATAATTCCCGAAGGCGTGATTTAATTATGAGTGAGATAAAATGGATGTTTTAATCTTACTATTTGTTGTTGTTGTAGGAGTATCATTTTTATGTTCGATACTTGAATCAATATTACTTTCTACAAATTTATCGTATGTATCTGTTCTTGAAAAGAAAAATAAAAAGGCAGGACAATTACTAAAAAAAATAAAAACTGACATAGATGTTTCAATTTCTTCAATTCTAATTTTAAATACAATTGCTAATACTTTAGGTGCTACTGCTATTGGAGTACAAGCACAAAATGTATTTGATGGGGATAAGACTATTGTAATGATAATATCTATTGTTTTAACGTTTATGATTTTATTTTTTGCAGAAATAATACCTAAAACTATTGGGGCAGTTTATTGGAAACAATTAGCACCATATGCAGCAAGAATAATTAATATATTTATATTCATTACATACCCAATTATCTTAATTACACAATTTGTAACTAAAAAAATTGGTTCAGATATGAGTGATACTATATCTAGAGAAGAGTTAATTCATTCTACACTATTAAGTGAAGAAGAAGGAGTTATTGGAGATTTAGAATCTGATATTATAGAAAATACACTAACTTTAAATAATATGAAAGTTAGAGAAATTTTAACTCCTAGATCTGTTATGTATGCAATTGATAAAAATACACCTATAAAAGATATTATTGAAGATAAAAGGACTTTTAAGTTTTCAAGAGTTCCTGTTTATGAAGATACTATTGATAATATCATAGGTATTGTTTTAACAAAAAAACTATTTAAACAAGCACTTATAGATAAAGGTGTTGCAGTAGAAACTATAATGAAACCAGCAATACCTATAAATGAAAATATACCTGTTTCAAAAGCCTTAAATATGTTTATACAAAAGAAAGAACATATGTTTGTAGTATATGACTCTTATGATCAAACTGAAGGTATTGTTACACTTGAAGATTGTATTGAAACATTATTAGGTTTAGAGATTATGGATGAATCTGATACTACAGCTGATATGAGAAGACTTGCTTTAAATAAAATGAAAGCAAAAAGAAAAGAAAAAGAAAAAGCGATATAATGGCAAATAATTTAAATGAGTTTTTAGAAAATTTCAAAAGTTTAAGTATGAGTACTATTGATGATAAAGGAAATCCCTTTTCTTCGTATGCACCATTTATTAAAATAGAAGATAAGTATTATGTTTATATATCTTTAATGGCAAAACATACAACAAATTTAAAAAACAACAATATATGTAGTTTATTTTTTGTAGAAGATGAAAGTGCATGTTCAAATATATTTGCAAGAAAAAGAGCAATGGTTCAATGTAATTCAAAGATGATAAATCAAGATACAAAAGAAGAAATAGTTTTATTAGAAGAATTCAAAGTAAAATTTGATGATAGTATGATTTCAATGTTAAAAAGTATGAAAGATTTTTATGTTTTTGAATTTACTCCCTTTTATGGTGAAGCAGTTTTTGGGTTTGGTAAAGCCTACAACTTAGGTGGAAAAGATTTTAGCGAATTTGTTGAAAGAGAAAATACAGGTACAAAAGGACATGGAAAATGAAAGGTTTAGTTTTTACAGAATTACTTGAATATGTTGAAGAAAATTTTGGTTTTGATATGGCAGATAAAATTATTGAAAATGCCAATTTAGCTAACGATGGTGCCTTCACACAAGCGGGAAATTATCCTTTTGAAGAGCTTGTTAAACTACTTAGTGCACTTAGTAAAGAGTTAAATATCGAAATACCAAAACTTTTAGAAATTTTTGGTGAACATATGTTTAAAAAATTAATATCTTTAAATCCACAATTAAAAGATAATTTCAATTCTTCATTGGATTTAATTTCTAGAGTTGGTGATATAATTCATCCAGAAGTCGAAAAATTATATCCTGGTTCAGATTTACCAAAATTTAATTTAATAAATAGAAGTGAGAATAAAATAGTAATTGACTATATTTCAAGTAAACACTTAGAACCATTTGCAATAGGTCTGATGAAAGGCTCAGCAAATTTTTTTAATGAAAAAATAATAATTGCTCAAGAAAAAATTGAAAATATAACAAGATTTACTCTCAAACTAGAAAAATAATATGTCAGAAGAAAGTCCTTGGGAAAAGCGTTTTAGAAGAGAAAGAAATGCTAGAAAACAAGCAGAGGAACTTTTAGAAAAAAAAAGTGCTGAAGTATATAATATAAATAAAAATCTTGAAAAATTGATACTTGAAAGAACTTTAGAATTAGAAGAAGCTTTAAAAATTGCAAATACAGCAAAAGAAGTAAAATCGAATTTTTTAGCAAATATGTCTCATGAAATAAGAACACCTATGAATGGTATATTAGGTTTTACAGAGCTACTTTTAAAAACTAATATTAATACAAAGCAAAAAAAATATTTAGATATTGTTGAGGGATCAACTAGAACTTTAATGTCAATAATAAATGATATTTTAGATTTTTCTAAAATTGAAAGCGGAAAAATAGAAATTGATTTAGTTGAAGTTGATATAACAAAAGAATTAATAAATAATATTTTACTATTTTCAAAAAATGCAAAAAAAAAGGGAATTAACTATAATTTCCATATTGATAAAAATATAGCTAACTCTCTGTATGTAGATATTCATAAATTAAAACAAGTTTTATCTAACTTAATCAGTAATGCAATAAAATTCACAAATAAAAATAAAAAAATCAATATCACAATTAAATTAAAAAATGATTTGAATAACAAACAAAATATACTCTTTTCAGTTGAAGATCAAGGTCTTGGTATTCCAATTGATAAGCAAGAGAGAATTTTTGAAGCATTTACACAAGCTGATAATTCTACAACAAGAAAATTTGGCGGAACAGGACTTGGATTAAATATTTCAACAGCAATTGTAAAATTATTAGGTGGAGAATTAAAGTTAAAAAGTAAAGAAAATATTGGAAGTAATTTTTATTTTGAACTTGAATTTAAAAAACCTGTTCAGATAAAGAAAAATGAAAATAAAACTCTAAACACTAATATAAGAAATAATTATAATAATTTAAATATTTTAATTGTAGATGATAATGAAATTAATTTACTTTTAATTTCTGAAATCTTGAAAAATCTGAATATTAAATTTAAATTAGCTAATAATGGTAAAATTGCTATAGATAAATGTAAAAAAGAAAAATTCAACATTATACTAATGGATATAAATATGCCTATATTAAACGGTATCGAAGCAACAAATATTATAAGAAATAAGTATAAAATAGATACTCCAATTGTTGCATTGACTGTTAATTCTAAAAAAGAAGTTAAAAAGAAATTTTTAGATTATGGAATGGATGATTACTTATCTAAACCTTTTAATGTCGATAAATTCATAGAGATAATAAATAAGTTTTCTTAAAACTTATCTAATTTTTAAATAATGAAAATATCATACCATAGAAGAAGAAAAATAAAAACAAGAAGAATAGCGCTAAGCAAGTTAATTGAAGAAGGTATTCAAGAGCAATCAGAACTTGCAAAACTTTTAAAAGTTAGCCTTCCTACTATAAAAAGAGATCTTGAAGCTTTAAAAACAATGACAAAAGAAGATTTAACCTTTAACACAAAAACAACATCTGAGGATATTTTAAAGAAAAAAGACTTAATCTTAAAAATGCTTGATAATGAAGAATACTATAACGAAAAAGGCGAAATAAATATTAGTAAAATCAGTTTAGAACTTAAAACTAGTAGAAGCACAGTTTTAAGCGTATTAAATGGAGAATAAACTTATATTTCTATTTATTAGAATATATTTTTCCATCTCCTGAAATTAAAATAGCCATACTTTTTGTATTTTCAAACTGAGAAAGTATAATTAATAATATCATCATCAAAGGAACAGATAAAAACATTCCAACTGTTCCCCACATAGCTCCCCATATAACAAGAGATAAGATCACTACAAATTGAGATATATTTAACTTATTACCCATTAGCCTTGGATAGATTATATTTCCAATAATAAACTGTATCAATGCAAGAGAAATTAAAATAATTAGAACTTGAGATAAATCCGAAAATTGAACTAATGCAAAAAGTGTTGGAATAATAACTGCGATTATACTTCCAATAGTTGGAATAAAATTTAATATAAATGCTAAGAATCCCCATAGAATTGCACCTTGAACTGAAAAAAATTCGCATATTAAATATGTTAAAAAACCTGTACATAAACTTATTATTGTTGTAATTGAAATATACATTCTAATTGTTTTTGAAACACTACTTAATATCTCTTTTGCTTTTACCCTATTCTCATAATTAGGGAAAAGTGCATTAATTTTTGCATTAAAAAATCTTTGATCTAAAAGTAAGAATAAAACATAAAGTAAAATTTGCATAATATTACTAACAATTGAACTAAAAGCAGCGATTACTTTATTTATCAAAGATGCAATACTAAATTGTTCATAGATCTTTTCAAATTTTTCACTGAAATCAAAACCTGTAACTAAAGATAATTTTTCTATTAAAGTATAAAACTTAACGTCTAACTGTGCTATAGTTGAGCTTAATTCAACCATACTAGAAGCTATGAAACTTCCAATTTGTAGCATTGAAGCAACAATAATAATTAAAGATATGGGTATTGAAATAAATTCTCCAAAGTTTGAATTCATAAAAGGTAATTTTTTAATTTGATTTGCTAAGGCATTAATTAAAAACCAAATTAGTATTGCAATTGCAATAGGTGTTAAAATACTACTTAGACTTGAAAAAGCAAAAACAACTAAAGATAAAAATGCAAAGAAGTAAAATGCAGCTGCAAAGTTTGTATTGTATATTTTTATAGAAGAATTACTCTTTGTTACAATGTTTTTTTCTAAATGTTCCAAATTATACCTTTTATTTAAACTTAAAATTACTTCTTTCTTAACTTAATGATAAAATAATCAATTTCATTTCTCATTGTATTATAATAACCTTTTGAACTCGTATATAAATAAAATATTGATTGAATCATAAAAAAGTAATATGCATTTGAATATCCAATATAAACAAACACAATATCAGCTACAAAAAAACATATAAATGCATAGCCCCTTACAATATGCTTATGACTTGATAATAAAAAACTTCCAAGTATAGCAATAAAAGATGCAATGAAATCTATTATTAATATTTTAAAATCTATATTGGTTATATTTGGAAAAACTGTAATAATTAGAATTAAAATATAAACTAAAAGTACACTAGACATAATATAAACATCTCTTTTTTTATTACTAGTAAGTTTATATATACCAATTATTGCCGTTAAAAAAAATAAAATCATTTGAATAATTACAGGAACTTTTCCATTTAATAAGAAAAATGTCAATAATGCAAGATTTGAAATAAAAAAGCTAATAAATCCAAAATATAAAGGTTTAGTATCTTCTTTACTACTTAAAGACATTAAATATGCCCCAATTATAGAAAAGATTGCTCCTATAGCTTCAAGTATAATCATTTTACTCTTTCTTAATTAATTTATTCAATTATAATCATTTAATCAAAAATACTTATAAATATAATGACTATTTGACTATAATTTCAGAAATTAACTTGAAAGTAAGATTTGGAAGATTCTAAAAATAGAGAAAAATGTTATACATGCTATAGACCAAAAAGTTCATGTATGTGTAAACATATAATAACACCAGTTAAGACAAAAACAAAATTTGTAATTTTAATGCATCCAAAAGAGTTTAAAAAAACTAAAAATGGAACAGGACACTTAACAAATAATTCAATTGAAAATTGTGAACTTCATGTAGGAATAGACTTCTCTAATAATACAAGAATAAATGCACTTTTAAGTAGTAAAGAGTACGAACCATTTGTTTTATATCCAAGTGAGAGATCAATAAAACTAAATGAAGAAAAAATTGGATTAGAAAAAAATGCTTTAATATTTATAATAGATTCTACCTGGCCATGTTCTAAAAAAATACTAAGACTTAGTAAAAACTTATCTTCATTAAAAAAAATAAGTTTTACTCATAATAAGTCATCTATTTTTACAATTAAAACACAACCAAATGAACATTGTTTATCAACAATGGAGTCAACACTTTGTGTCTTAGAACAATTAAATAAACATAATATTGAAAAAATAAATCAAGTTTATCTTGAAAGTTTTTTAAACCCTTTTAAAAAGATGGTTGAATACCAAATCTCTTGTACCAATAAAGATACAAAATATGTAAGATTTAAAAAAAGTAACTTATATATCTAAATAAGAAATATAATTATTTTAAGGTATTTTATTTTTACTTTGTGTATAATATAAAATGACAAGTTCTTTGGAGAAAATATTTATGGATACTTTTAAAATTTTTTTAACTACCATATTTTTTTCATCTTTATTATTTGCTAAAACAGCTGTTAATCCATTTACTATTTCAGATAATATAGAGAAATCAAGCTATAGTTCAAGTAACATTTTTCTATCAAAACCATCAATAAAAAACTATTATAAAATATTTGATAACCAACTAATATGGAGTGATAAAAATGGAATCAAAGATATTTCTATCACACTATTAGAAACTATTAAAAATGACCCTGTTTTAAAACCTAATATTAAAATAGCATTTAATTTTGATGAAATATTAGAACAATTATCTAACTTAGAAAATTCAAATAACTCAAATACAGAAAATATGCTAAAAATAGATTTGATGCTAACTCGTATTTATGATAAGTATATGAATTATTTATCAAAGGGCTATATAGATTGGAATAATTTTAAAGAAGAATTAAAAAAACTTGACGAGAAAGAAGAAATTGTTGCAGATTGGGAAAAATTTGATGTTAAGAAGAATTTTGCAAAGCTTTTAAAAAATGCACTTGAATACAATAATTTATCAACTGCTTTTGATGAAGTAAACTATACTTATCCGAAATCAAAAGAGTTAGCAAATACAATACATGAATTTGAGAATATATCTATGCAAGGTGGATATATTAAACTACCAAAGTTTGATAAATTAAAACTTGGTGATAAAAAAAGCATTATTAAGATATTGAGAAAAAGATTAATACAAAGTAAAGATCTTAAAGAAAATATATGTGATATTCAAGTTATAGAAAATTCAATACTTGATACATGTGAAATATATGATGAAAATTTAGAAGAAGCAATTACATCATTTCAAAGAAATCATGGGCTATTAACAGATGGTATTGTTGGACCAATTACGAGAAGATATTTAAATATTTCTATAGAAACTAAAATTACTAAAATGAGGCTTAACTTAGAAAGAATGAGATGGCTTCCAAGATCACTTGGAGAGAAATACTTATTAGTTAATATTCCTGACTATAGATTAAAAATGTATGAAAACGATAAAGTAAAAATTAATATGAAAACAGTTGTAGGAACCAAAGAAAACCCTACTCCAATTTTTTCTCATAATATTTCTTATGTTGTTTTAAATCCCTATTGGAAAATACCAGAAAGTATTGTTAAAAAAGAACTTATTCCTAAACTATTAGAAAACTCTGATTATTTAAATGGAAAAGATATAAAACTTCATAAAAATTGGAATATTACTTCAGCTCAATTTGATTTTAAATCTATTGATTGGAATTTATATGATGAAAACAGAGTCGCAACAACTAAACTTAAAACTGAAATAATTGATGAGGAAGAATTTGAAATAGAAGAAATAACAGAACCAATACAAGGACAAGTTATAAGATTTATTCAGTTACCAAGTGATAAAAATCCTTTAGGAAGAATGAAGTTTATGTTTCCCAATAAGTATGCTGTATATTTACATGATACTCCAGAAAAAGAGTATTTTAAATCTACTAAAAGAGCATATTCTCATGGTTGTGTTAGATTAGAAGAACCAAAAGAATTATTAAAAGCAATTGCATTAGAAGATGAAAACTTAGATTTTAGTAAAGCATCTTTAGTATTAAAAAATATAAAAAAAGAATCAATAGAATTAAAAAAACAAATCCCTGTACATATAATCTATTTAACATCTTGGATTGATGAAAATAATAATTTACAATTTAGAGATGATGTTTATAGATATGATCAAATACAAAAAAAGGTAATTAATTACTCAAATAGTTCTATGTAAAATAGTACAAATAAAAAGATTTAAATTCTTTTTATTTTATTAGTTGTAAATTATCTTTAACATGATTAATGTTTAAAATACTTAATACATGATTAGGGTTTAATACTTTCATAAAAAATCTAACTTCAGCATTAGTAAAACCATCTAATTCTTTATCTTTAATAGAAATATCATCTTTTTGGATTCTAATTCGTTTTAATTTACCATTTTCTTCTTTAGCATAATATACTAAGTCCAATTCTGTTTGATTAACCTTTTCAATAGTGACAATAACTCTATTTGTTCTAACCTTTAAATTAAAATCTGGATATAAAACTAAAAAATCTTCTGTCGTAATGTAACCTATATAAAGTTTTGTATAAATATCAAAAAATAGACCTATTTTAGGTGATGAAAAGAATTTTAAATCAACGGTAAATTTGGGATGTGCTCTTGACTTATTTAAAATCCATTCTAAAGTTGGAAAATATTGAAACTTTTGATATTTTACTCTATATGTTTCAATATATTTTTTGTGTTTTTCTGCTTTTAAAGTTGTATTATTCTTTTTTGTCTTTTTAGCAAAGATAATTCGTTTTATTAAATCATCATTGTCTATATCCTTAGTAACCCATACAGTTGCGTAATCAGGGAAATTTTTTAAGCCAACAGAACCTTCTGTTACAATTATCAAAGCTCTTATTGTTAGTGTAGGAAAAATCATTTTTAAAAGTGCGTATTTTTTAACTAGTCTTTTATTTAAACTTGCCGTCTTCTTTGAAGTACTCATTTCTACAAAATAAACTGAATCTTTAGTAAAAAATAATGCATCAAATTCACTAATATCTTTATATGCTGATTTATAAACTATTTGTGCACTTTTATCTATTAAAAGTCCACTTTTAATATAAGCATTTTCTTTATCTTGATAAGGGCCTTTTAGTATAAATCTTGTTATTAAATCTTCACTAAAAACATATTGAAGTAAAAGTTCATATACAATATTTTCATAGACTTCACCTCTAAAACTACTATATGATGATATATATGCAGGATCTTCTTCTGAGATATTATTTCTAAATAATGATTTTAAACTCTTACTATCATACGGGTAATGAAATAGATTTTCTTCTAAGTCGTTTATATCTAATTTTTTTATTTTTTCTGTAATATTAAATTGTTGCAAAATTATTAAAGTAAATGAATACCTTTTTCCTTTATTTATAAGTGATTCGATTATATCCAAATAAATATTAATCAAGTTTAATTTACTATATAATAGAATAAATAATATTTATCTATAAGGAAGTAATAAATGTCAAAAAATATTCTAATAACAGGCTGTAGTTCAGGATTAGGATTAGCACTTACTAATTTTTACTTGAGTAAAAATTATAAAGTTTACGGTATAAGTAGAAATAAACCAAATATTAATAATAAAAACTTTATATTCAAATCTTTTGATTTAACAAATATTTCTTCAATAAATTCATCTCTAAATAATTTTATAAGCTCAATAAAAAATATCAACACTGTTTATTTGAATGCCGGTATGTTAGGAGAAATAAAAGAGTGTACTAAACTTAGTATTAAGCAGATGCAAGAAGTATATGAACTCAATGTGTATTCAAATAAAGAACTTTTAGATATCTTAAGTAAAACTAATACAACAAATATCATTGGTATATCATCAGGAGCATCAAAAAATGCTTCTAAAGGTTGGGGTTCATATTCTTTATCAAAAGCTGGTTTAAATATGCTATTGAATCTTTATTCAAAAGAATTACTTAATACAAAAATTATTGCTCTTGCACCTGGTGTTATACAGACACCGATGACTGATTATATTAGATATCAAATAGATGATAATATATTCACTTCTGCAAAGATTTTAAAAACAGGGCTTATTCAAAAACCTGATGATGCTGCTAAAAGAATAAATGAGTTTATAAAACGAATAGATGAGTTTGAATCTGGTTCTTTTGTAGATTTAAGAGATATATAAATACAAACCTTACTCTTCATTAACTATTTATGTTTATAATCTATTAAAAAAGATTATATAATGAAACTTTTAATAAAAACAATTCTAATTTTAGCAACTATTTTTACAATTACTCTACTTGCTATAAAATTTAGTGGCATTTTAACTATAGAAGATATTAAGGAAATATTTACAAACTTAAAATCTCAACCCTCATATATTTTAGGTAGTTTGATTGTACTTTTACTATTTATTGACTTATTTATAGCAGTTCCTACTATGACAATTATAATCTTGTCAGGATATTTCTTGGGCTTTGAATTAGCATTATTTTATACAACTATTGGTCTTTTATCTGCATCTTTAACTGGATATTTTTTATCTAAAAAATATGGTAAAAAAATTTTAGATAAATTATCACAAGATGAAGAACAAAAGTTAGAAATGAGAGAATTATTTAATAAGCATGGTGTATTAGTTTTAGTGTTATCTCGAGCTGTTCCTATGCTTCCTGAGATATCATCATGTTTAGCAGGCACTTGTAAAATGTCTCTTAAAAGATTTCTTTTAGCATGGTTTTTAGGAACTGTACCATATGTATGTGTAATGAGTTATGCTGGTTCAATTAGTAATTTAGATAATCCAATGCCAGCTATTTATGCTGCATTAGGTATAACAATATTGTTTTGGTTTGTTTGGATGATTTTTATAAAATTTAATAAAGAAAAGAAATTAGAAAATATTTAATTTGATATGATTAAAAGAAGATGAGTTTTATACTCATCTTCTTTAATAAGATGTTATATACTTATTATTTTTGTTTTTTGTTTTCAATAGATTTGATATTAATTAACATTAAAATTGATATTACTAAGGCAACAATAAAGAAAGCTGCAAATACATATAATGTTTGTGAATATGAACCTGTTGAATCTTTAACCATAGAAATAATTAGAGGACCAACTAATCCTGCTGCTGCCCATGCTGTTAAAATATAACCATGAATTGCACCTAATTCTTTTGTTCCAAAGATATCTCCAATATATGCTGGAATCGATGCAAAACCACCACCATAACAAGACATAATAAAGAATAATAAAACTTGGAATACAATAATTTCAGTAACTGTAGGCAACATATAAAAAGCTATTGCTTGAGTTGCAAAGAAAATAATGTAAACAACTGGTCTAGTTAAATAATCAGATAATGAAGCCCAGAAAATTCTACCAGCTCCATTAAATATTCCCATTAAACCAACAGCTGCAGCTGCAGCTATTGCAGAGATTCCTATTACTTCTTGAAGTAAAGGTGAAGCAACTCCAATAATAGCGATACCACATGTAACATTTATAAATAACATTAACCAAAGACCATAAAACCTTGGAGTTTTAACTGCTTCATTTAAACCTAAAAGTGCTAAATCTTCTTTAAGTTTCTTCTTACCTTCTTTAATTTTTTTCTCAAAATTTTTAGGTAAATATCCCTCTTCTGGTTTTTCTAAATAAAGGGCAGATGCAAACATTACAACAAAATAAAGTGCTCCTAAAATAAAGAATGTTCCTGAGATTCCTACAGCTTCAATTAGAACTTTTATAGTTGGACCCCAAATTGCAGAAGCAAAACCAAAGCCCATAATAGCTAAACCTGTAGCCATACCTCTTTTATCTGGAAACCATCTTACTAATGTTGAAACAGGTGAAATGTAACCAATTCCTAAACCACAACCACCTAATACTCCATAGAAAAAGTATAAAAGTATTTTTGATTCCATCATTATTGCAAGTCCTGAACCCATAGTTCCTAAACCAAATAATGAAGCTGCAATAATTGCAGATACCCTAGGACCATTTTTCTCAACAAATTTTCCCATTAAAGCAGCTGATAATCCTAAAAAGAATATAGCAACACTAAAAGCAATTGTAACATCTGTTAAAGTCCAGTTCATTTGTTCTTGAATAGGTTTTACATAAACACTCCATGCATAAACAGAACCTATACAAATGTGAACACCAACAGCACTTAAAGCCATTAGCCATCTATTTTTTTCAACCAAAATAATTCTCCCCAATTTTTTAAATTAAGGAATTGTATCAAAAACTATTTAGAATTGATTAAAAAAGTTACAATATTAAGTTTAATATGATTTATTTTACAAAAATTAAGTTTTTCAAAGATTTTTTTTTATCAATTGCAGGAAAAGTATCCATATTTTCTAGTCTTTTTTCAAATTTAAATAAAGGAGCATACTTTTTAAATATATTTTTTATAAAATCTGTATCGAGTTCTGGAGCATTAAGCGCAGATAAAACTACACATTCTTCACTTGCCAAAGAATCTAATTTCTTAATTATTTTTTCATAATCTTTACTCGCTGCAAAACTTCCTTTTTGAAAAGATGGTGGATCTATTATAATAATGTCATATGGACCTTGTTTTTTAATTCTATTCCATGACTTCAAAATATTATAAGGCATAAAATGAATATTTGAAGTATCTAGATTATTCAAATGATGATTTTTACGACCTATTGTTAAAGCAGTTTTAGACATGTCTACATTTACTACTTTTGAAGCTCCAGCTTTACTTGCACTTAGAGAAAAAGCACAAGTATATGAAAATAAGTTTAATACATTTTTATCTTTTGCTATATTTGAAATATAGTCATGCCCTACTTTCATATCTGGGAAAAAACCAATATTTTTATTTGTAAAGTTAATACTATATTTTATAGAACTTTCAATAGCAATATTATTTTCTTTTAAAGTTCCTTCTAAAACCTCACATGGAGATTTATCAAGATATCTTCTTTGTAATACTAAAGTTTTATAATTAAAGAATTGAAAAACATCTTTAATCATTTTTAATAACTCATCATCTTTCTTTTTTTCTAACTCATCAAATAGCACTATAAATAAAACTTTATCAATCGAATCAATTGTCAAAAAATTATAATCATCATAAAAGTTCCCTCTACCATGGAATATTCTTTTAAATTCTTCATTTTTATCTTTTAAATTTTCAATTATTAATTCTTTTAGTTCTTCAATTTTCACTATTTTTCCATTTTGTATTATTCTATTTTTGATATTAAAGCAGAAAAAACCTATTAGTTTTATTATTTATCTTTTAAAATATATTGTATAATTACCATTATTAACTAACAGGACTAAATTTGCCATACATACTAAAAAAATTTGAAGTTACAGAAAAAAAAACAATTGATGACTTTCTAGTTGAAGATGTAAAATTAACTATAAAGCTGTCCCAAAGTTTACTAAGTAAAGGAAAAGTTTTAGATGAAAATAATAAAAGATTACAAAAAAAACAAACTATAAAATCTGATTTCATTCAAGTTAATATATATGAGCCGATAACAAAGGGATTAAAGCCACTTTTTGAAACAGATCATTTTGCTATATTTGATAAACCATCAGGATTATTAGTACATCCTTCTTCAATAAATAATGAATATACTTTATTAGATGAAATCAGATATCATTTTAAAAATGAGGCATCATTAGTTCATAGAATAGATAAAGAAACTTCAGGACTAGTACTGGTTGCTAAGAATAGATTCTCAGAAATGATTTTAAAAGAAAAATTTGAAAATAGAGAATTTAAAAAAACCTATAAAGCTATAGTTAAAGGTGAAATCAAAAATAATATAGAAATCAATACTCCAATTACAAATGATACAGGTATCATAAAAATAAAAATGAAAACACATGAAGATGGAAAGAAATCATCAACATTTATAAAACCAATTTTTTACAACAAAAGTAAAAATAAAACATTAATACAAGCATTTCCAATAACAGGAAGACAACATCAAATAAGAGTGCATTTAGACTCAATAAATCATTCTATTATTGGTGATCCCATTTATGGTTTAGAAGAAGAAATTGCGGATAAAATTTTAACTAAAAAAGTTACAGATGAAGAAAGAATTGTTCTGTCAGGAGATATAAGACTTCTTCTTCATGCTTATTCTCTAGAGTTTGAATATCTAGGTTCTAAATATAAATTTAGTTCAAAACAAAATTTTGAATTATAGATTTTAAAAAAAGTAAACAAACAATAAAAGGTATAAAATGAAAAAATTCGATTTAATTATTATTGGAGCAGGACGAGCTAGTAATCTTGCAGCAAAAACTGGAAAAATGGGTAAAAAAGTAGCCATAATAGAAAAATCAAAACTAGGAGGAACCTGTCCTAATAGAGGCTGTGTTCCATCAAAACTTCTCATTGGTTATGCACATGTAGCACGTTCAATTAAAGAATCAAATAGACATTTTATAAATTCAAGTATAAATAATATAGATATAGAAAAAATATTTGACGAGACAAATAAATATATCTCAAAAATAGACCCTATATATAAAAATAAATTTAATGAAAATGTAGAAGTATTCTATGGAACTGGAAAATTTGTATCAAATAATATAGTTAGCGTAAATGGTGAGCAATTAACAGCTCCTAAAATAGTAATAGCAACAGGAACAAAAGCTATTAAAGCTCCACATCCTAAAGCTTGGACTAGTGATGATATTTTTCCTTTAAAAGGGGAAGTTCCAAAATCAATAACAATTGTAGGTTCAGGATTTATTGCTTGTGAATTAGCAAATTTTTTCTCTGCAATTGGTATCAAAACAAAACTACTTGTTCGAAGTCAAAGAATTTTAGGAAATGAAGATATTGATATATCTGAAATTTTCAAAGAAGAATTTGTAAAAAATGTAGACATTTTATTTGATACAAGTATTAATACAATTGATTATAACAACAATCAATTTCATCTAGAGCTAATAAATAAAGATAATAAAAAGACAAATCATAGCTGTCAAGCTCTACTTTATGCAACAGGAAGAGAATCTAATACTTCATCTTTAGATTTAGAAAATACTGATATTGAAGTAAATGAAAGAGGATACATAAAAAGAAATGAATTCTTCGAAACAAAAGCAAAAGGCGTTTACGTAGTAGGCGATGCAAGTGGTGAGAATATGCTTCAACATGCAGCTGCACAAGAAGTTAATCACTTAGCAAAGATTTTGCTAGAAGATAAAAAAGAAGCCTTAAAGTTTAAATATATGCCTCATGGAGTTTTCACAGAACCTGAAATTGCTAGTGTTGGTATAACAGAACAAAAAGCAAAAGAATTAGGCATTGATTATGTTACAAGTATAACTCCATGGATTGCAAGTGCAAAAGCTATGTCTACAAGACTTAGATATCCACGTACAAAATTTATTGTAAATCCAAATAATTATGAGATTTTAGGATGTCATTTAATAGGACCTGAAAGTACAACAATGATGCATCAAGTACTTACTGTTATGCATTTAGATAATGATATTAGACATCTAAAAGAGATGCTGTATATTCATCCAGCATTAAGCGAAGCATTACTTCCAGCTGCTGTTGATGCTGTAAAAGAAATTGAAAAATCTAGAAAATGAGTTTTATAAAGTGAAGTAGTTGGTTGCGGAAACTGGATTTGAACCAGTGACCTTCGGGTTATGAGCCCGACGAGCTACCGTGCTGCTCTATTCCGCGATATATAAGTTAGTTGACATAGTATCTGATTAAACTTAAGGGAATATCGCTTTATATAAAGAGTTGAATTAACTTAATTCAACTCCACATGAATTACATTCTTTTCTAAACCATCCACGACCTGGAAATTTTCCACATTTTGGACACTTCCATAATAAAAATGTAAAGCCCATATAAATTACAAAACCTGCAATTGCTGCATTGAACCATGTTTGTTCATTTAAACCAAACAATTCATCTATCTCTTTTACTTTCATTACAATACTTGGTGTTAGTAGTATAAAAAACAAAAATGCCACTATCTTGGCATTTATGATAACTTTTGCAAACTCTTTTTTTACTTCTTCATTTTTCATTATTTATCCCTAAAAATTAGTCCCTTATTATATGTTAAATTTATAAAAAGATGATAAAATTCAAATTATAAAAGGATATTTAATGGCAAAAAGTGCAACAGCTAGACATATTTTACTTAATACTGAAAAATTAGCAAAAAAAATAAAAAGAGAAATCATTCAAAATGACATAACATTTGAAAAAGCTGCAAAGAAATTTTCAAAATGTTCTTCATCTAAAAGAGGTGGTCATTTAGGTACTTTTTCAAAAGGTGATATGGTAAAAGAGTTTGATGATGTTGTATTTACTAAAGACTTATTAAAAATTCATGGACCAATTAAAACACAATTTGGTTTTCATCTAATAGAAGTTACTTCAAGGTACTAAAACAGTTTTTGTGTACATAAGTAATTGTCATTAACATCATATTGTAGTTCTAAAACTACAGATTGTCAAACTTGTTTTATAACTCATCTTTGTAGTAATTTTCTTTCCATATAACTCCTAATAATATATTTAACATTTTGCAGGTTTATTACGATTTTACCTTATTATACATACATTATGTACTATTATCATCTAAATATCCACATTAAACATACATAAAAAAATATCATAAACTTAAAATTTATTTAAGAAGCATCTTGATTTCCAATTTTCTTATAGTAACATCTCCAAAAATACCTTATTTAAGGTGTTTATAGACATTTTGATATATAACACTTTTTGTGTATGTTATTTGTTGATTTTTAGTGTGTTTTATATATAATGTTTGTATATTAAATAGTTATACACACTAACCAAAGGAATTATTATTTATGGATACATATAATACACCAAATGATATTTTTATCGTGGAAGATAGTCAAAAAAGAGATCTTACAGAAAATGAAATAGCTATATTTAATCAAGCAAAAAATATTTTAAATGATAATTTAAATACAAATATTAAAATATTGTATAGAGGTGAGAAAAAAAGTAATTTAATGTATAGATTAAATACTCATAATCAAGATGAAATTTTTGATAAATTATTCATTGTTGGAGAAAAAGCTTCTAATTATTACAAAGATAATGGAATGAATAACACAAATAGTGATACTAGAGATTATATGTTAGATATAAATGATATTTCTCATAATACATTCTCATATATTTTTAATGCAATAGAAGATAATTTGAACGATAATGGTGATGAAAGTAATGAGGATAGTGCTTTTGAAAACTATTTTTTAGATGAAAATAATAAAGAAATTTTTTTAAATAAAATTTCTAAATTAACTGATAGAAATAAATTAAGAATAAAAGACTACTATTATGCTTATTTACATACTTGTAATGAGATAGTAAATAATTTTTCTCATTATACTTCCACATCACTATGTTCTGAATTAGCTTGGAGTTTTACAGGAAGTGAAAGTAATGATAAAATCATGTTTCATTTTATATTAAAAAAGCCATATCTTGATTTTGCAATTTATAGTAGAAACCAAGGACATTTAAAAACTTTATGTAATAGTATGAATTTACCTATTTATGAAGCAAGATATGACCATGAAAATGAAATAAGCATAAAGGGTGGTTTATTGCCTCACTTTATTTTTGGTATGGAGTATATAGAAAACAATGAAAAAAAGTTTATTGTTAATCCTTATTTATTTGAAAATGATTATGATGTTAATAATATAATTACAAAAGGATTTCCAATTAATGAAGAATATTTTGAAGAAACTATAAAAACAACTAATTACAATAAAATTAGCACAGTATATGATAATGGTAGATTTGAACAAACAAGTGTATAACAAAACGTTGGAAAAGAAACAAGGTCATAGACGCAAAAATATTAAGCTGTTACGTATCGTATAAAGATATATAATAATTTAAATATTTAAGACGTTAGATCACCTTGTTTCTCAAGTCAAACGTTATATTAAAGATTAGCTTTGATATTAAATTTAAGCTATTTATAAAAAAGGAAAAAGAATGAAAAGATTAATTTATATTTTAAGCATAATATTTATTGGATTAAATTTTAATGGATGTGTATATAAAATGGCTTATGATAGTATGAATAGTGAGTATGACAAAGTTTATTATATTGATAAACTAAAGGAATCAGAATTAGCATTAATAAAAACAACTGAACCATTAATAATTGTTACGGTAGATAATAAAAGAAAAGTAAATTTTGCAAAAGTAACTATTGGTATTGGAATTAAGGCAATGAAAATTAAAGAAGGTATTCATACTATTATGGGATATAAAGGTGTTGATATAAACATAGGAAAAGTATTTTACAAAAAAGGACATGAATATTTAATTGACTATAAAATAGGAGATACAAGTTATGGAAGAACAAAAATACATTATTGGGTAAAAGATATAACTACAAATGAAATAGTTTATGGTAAAGAAATAAAATAATATAACAAATACTAGGAGAGGAACAAGGCTAAACTGCGAAAATATCAAGCTTTTAAGTGTCGAATTAAGATATTTAAAAGTTCAAATAGTCAAGCCGTTATATCGCCGTGTCCCTCAAGATTGCCGTTAATAACCTCTTATATTTGGAACAAAAAGTGAGCACTTTACTTGGAGCTTATTTAAGCCCCTGCTCTCTTAGCTTATCTTTCTTACTTTTTCTCTTTCCCTTAATAGGCTCGCTACCTTTAACTTTAGGTATTGCTACGCCTTTTAATTCAAAGCCTTCAATCTCTTCTCTTTGTAGTTTTATATTTGAGCGTTTTTCAATTAGTTTAAAATGTTCTTCATTTTCTAAAGTAATAAAAGAAATAGCAAGACCTTCACTTCCCGCTCGTCCAGATCTACCAATTCTATGAATATAATCAGCAGGTGACCTTGGTAAATCATAGTTTACTACACAAGAAATATTATCAATATGCAAACCACGTGATGCAATATCTGAAGAAAAAAGAATATCAATTTTAGAGGTTTTAAACTCATCAAGTGTAAATATTCTATCTTCTTGTTCTAAGTTTCCATGAAAAGATTCTGCTTTAAAGCCATATTTTCTAAACTTTGCTGCTATATTATCCGCTGCTCTATTATTTGCCATGAAAACTAAAACTTTTGAAAAATTGTTTTCTTTTAAAATCTTTTGTAAAAGAGCACTTCTATTTTCGAGATTAACACTAATTGCTCTTTGAGTTATCAAATCAACTGTTGGTTCTTCATTTTCTATTTCAATTATAATAGGATTACTTGTAATCTTTTTTGCTATTTTTTGCATTTTAGGAGGATAAGTAGCTGAAAAAAGAAGGTTTTGTCTTTCTTTAGGTAAGTTTTCTAATATTTTTTCTAACTCTTCTTCAAAACCTAAATCTAGCATTTTATCTGCTTCATCCACTACAAAAAAATCAATAGTTGAAAGGTTTATTTGATTTTTATCTAAAATATCTAAAAGTCTTCCAGCAGTTGCAACCACAACATCACAACCTTTTTGAATATCTAAAAGCTGATCTGCTATACTTTGTCCCCCAATAACACTTACTACTTTTAAATCTTTTTCAAAACTTGAAGAAAGAGTGTTAAAAGTATCTGCTACTTGAAGAGTTAATTCTCTAGTTGGTGTTAAAACTAAAGTTTTTATTTTTGATTTACCAAGAGGCATATTACTTAACCAATGATTTAAAATAGGAAGTACAAAACTAGCAGTCTTTCCACTTCCAGTTTGTGCACGAGCAAGAATATCCTCTTTTTTTAAAACTAAAGGTATCACTTCATCTTGTATTTTTGTAGGAATTTGATAGTCATTGTTTGTTAAAGCTTCTTTAATAGGAGCTAAAAAATTGAATTTTATAAATGAC